>JAABUZ0100001782.1_pt1 | contig 38832 bp, 19 predicted proteins | sample 5562091 | NCBI WGS metagenome assembly JAABUZ01 (sample SAMN12813069, study PRJNA571459) | rock metagenome | isolation source: Antarctica rocks | place: Antarctica: Victoria Land, Linnaeus Terrace sud | collected 2015-12-21 | reverse complement strand
CCCTGTTGGCGGGGCGTCCGCTGCCACGGGGCCCCTTCGTCCCGTTGCCCTGGCCCGCGACGTTCCCGACCGCCTCACCGTCACGTGCCTTGCAGGTGGCTTAATGGCTAACCTACCCTCAAAAGGGCCGCCGCCCTGGCCGCCGCGCGCGCTGATGGTCCCGTTTACCTGCACCGCGTCCGCCACGATCAGGATGCCTCCGCCCGAGCCCCCGTCGCCGCCGCCGCCGGAGACAGGGCCGCTCGACGGGGACCCCGGCGCATCCGCACTACTGCCATCGCCGCCGTGCCCCTCACCGCCGCCGTCGGCCGAGAGCGTGCCCGCCAGTAACACGCGTCGGGCTAGCAGAGTCACGGTGCCGCCCGCCGCGCCGCCCGTGCCCCCCATGATGTCCCCGTTGCTCCCGGGGCCATCGGCGCCGGGGACACCCTCGTGGGGCGCGAGACGGTCGTCCCCGCACGCGCCCGCCGTCTCGTAGCCTCCCGTCGCGGCCCCCCTGCGGGCACGGCCCCGTCGGCACTCAGGCCTCCGCCCCGCGCCACCAGGATGGTCTGTGCCTGCAAGGTGAGCCCGCTGCCGGCAAGCAGCAGGCCGCTCACGCAGACGTGTCGGTACGTCTGCGTCCCCATCAGGGTGCGCGTCGTACCCGCGGGCACCGTCAGGTCGCCAGGCCCGCAGGCCATGCCCTGACCGAAGACGCCCAAGGACTGGAGCGCAAGGCGGGCCGGCGGCCGGCCCAGGACCGTGATCAGCGGCGCGGGCGCGGGGGGCAGGGCTGACAGCGCGCTGGGCGTGAGCGTCGCCACCCGCGTGCTGCCCGTTGGGGCGGGCGCGCCCGTCTTGCCGTCCTGGCCGCCCGCGACATCCAGGCTCGCGGCGCGTATCGCCGGTCTAAACAGCGCGGCGGTCACGGCGATCGTGCCGCCGGCGCCACCGTGCCCGGTCGTGCCGTTGCCGATGCCGCCATTGTTACCGTTGCCTCCCGCGCCGCCGCGCGCCGAGACTCTCCCTGTCAGGACGAGCGTCGCGGCCTGGATGGTGACGGCGCCGCCTTTGCCCCCTTTCCCGCTGTCCTCGCCGGGGCAGGCACTGTCCGCGAGGCTGTCGAACCCCGCCCCGCCGCGCGCCGAGACGCTGCCCGCGATGATCGCGGTGCGGGCCTGGATGGCGAGCGTGCCGCCGGGGTCGCTGTCGGGCTGCCCGTTCCCCGAGCCAGGGCAATCACCCATTGATGGTCGACCGCCGGGGAGGCCGTCGGCGACGATGGAACTACTGTCATCGATATAGAAGGCGCCCGCGCGCAGCGTCGCCTGGTGATCGATCAGCAGCATCCCGCCGTTACGGACGCAGATACTGCCGTAGGTATGCGTCCCGCCGAGGGTCATCCCGTTGCCCCCGGTCGCGCCGTCCACGACCAGATCGTCTCGGCCCAGGCATAGGGGCGTCGCCGGCGGCGACACGCTCGCGGCGCGGGCGCTGCCGGCTGATTCCCCGACGAGGGAATGGACGCCCAGCCCCACGAGGGCGACGCCCCCCACGAGCAGGGCCCGCCCCACTCCCGCGCGCGCGGCCCGCGTCCCCTGTCTGCTCCGTTGTCTGTTCCGTGTCGCCATCTTTAGCCCTCCTTGTTCATTGACGATCTGGCCCTCTTCGACGCACGGGTCGAAGGGAAAGCGGTGAGGTGTGGTCATCAGCGGGGCGCCGACCGGCGCGGGTGAGCGTGCCGGTGCGTGTCCAGGTCGGCGTTGCGGCTGATGTCGAGCACCGAGACGCTGTCGCTGTCATAGTTCACGACGTAGGCGTGGTGAGTAGCCGGATTGACCGCCACGCCATAGGGGACGGCAGGCCACTCATTGGGGGGCGGGGGCGTGGGGATCGACGAACAGGGTCAGCGCCGCCCGGAGCGCCAGTTCGGCTTCCTGACCGTGCGTATCCAGGGTACCCTGATAGCGGCGCGCCAGCGTGGAAAACGGGGAGAAGTACGGGTACAGGGTCGGGGTGGGGTCCTCGCCCGCGCCGAGCACGGTGAGGCCGATGCCGGTCGTGGTGTACAACCGGTGACGGTTGGCGGTGGCGACGACGACGACCTGGGCCTGGCCGAGGCCGCCGCCCGCCGTGGTCACACCGGCCCCGCGCGCCAGCGCGACGACGTAGGCGGCGCCGCCGACATGCACCGTCTGATGGACGATGGCGCCCGGGGACGTGGCCACCGTTGCGAACTGGTGGTCGGCGGCGGCGCTCAGGTCGGCCTCGGACAGCGAGGCGGCGTTGATCGGCGCGACGGTGACTCCGACGCCCGCGTTCTGATCCGCCGAACGGGCGAACGTGAGCATGCCGGGCGCCGGAACGATCGCCCACTGCGCGGGGTACGCGATGCGGTAGCCCTGCGCCGGATCGGAGACCGACCGGAAGCCATCGACGCCGACCGCGGCGGCGGGGCGGCGGTCGTCCGCCGCAGCCGGATCGATGGTGAACGAGGAGAAGATCGTCACCAAGGCCTGTCGGTCCGCATTGAACGCGCAATTGCGGTCCACGACGGCGAGGCCCGCGTCCTGGGAGGTGCGGCAGCGGTTGCCGCGCAACTGGTCGTTGGGCAGCGGAGCGGGCGGGTCCGAGGGCCGCTGCGGGGGGACCTGCCAGCTCTGGTCCCGGCCCTGGGCGCCGAACGGCGCCGCGTTCGCGCGCGGCGACGGCGGTTGACACGGCCGCGGGCTGCGCGCGTTGCGGGGGCGCGGCATTGCCTTCCGGCGTGTCCGTCGGCGCGAATCCCGAGCCCGCCGGCGGCGCCGTATACACTTGCAGGTAGACGAGGTTGATGATGGCGTAGAGGCGGCGGTGGCGCTGGGTCACCGCGACCGTGGCGATGGTGGCCATCAGGGGGAAGCCAGAGATAAGGTAGCCCCCGGCCGCCTGGTAGGCGACCCCGTTGACGACGACCCGCTGCGTCCCAATCTTCACCACTGGCGAGATGTAGTTTTCCTGAGCGAGCAACCGGAGGGCGACGTCCTGCAGTTCACGGCCGGAGTAGACTCTGCTGCCTGTCGGGGCCACGATCACGCCGAAGGCCGCCTGGTGGTCGGGCGTCATCACGGTCAGGTCGGCCGGCGGTCCCGCGGGCGTCCAGCGCATGCCGGGGATGCGTACCCAGGACGCGGGGGTGCGCAGCGCGTAGCCGTAGGCCGCGCTGGTGTAGCGCGTGGCCACGCCCGTGGTCCGCGCCTGTGCGCGGCCGGGGACGGCAGTGGCAATTGCCCCCAGCAGGAGCGTGGCCTGGAGCAGAACGCGGCCAACTTTCGAGACGGATAGCGCCATCGTGTGATCCTCACTAACGGGTGATAGGGCCGCGAGCGGCCCTCCCCACGCGCGGCGTTGTTGTTCCTCAGACACACAACCCTCTTGTGCCCCACTCCATGCTACGACCGATGGGACGTGCTGACCATGAAGGAATCACAGGATTAGCTCACAGGATTTCATCGCCGCCCACGCCTGGATGTGGCGCAAAAACGATGGAATCTTACACTGCCGTTTCCAAGTGTGCCGCCCTCTGATAGCGAGCGTCATTGCCGCCGGATCGGCGCAGGATAGGTTGCGATAGCTGCCGGGTCGGCGCAACTTATGTGGGAAAGCCGGCGCAACACGAGTGGTGAACAGCGACTGGTGAGCGTGGGATTGGCGCAGGACGTGTGGGAACTTACACGCACCGTCCAGGCCCACGCTCTCACCTCCGCTCCACGCTCTGGTCACGGCGGCGCGGCCCCTGTCTCTCCCACGCCAGGGTCGCACGTCGTCATCACTGGCGCGATCGTGCCCACGCCGACACGCGTCACGCGCTCAGATTAGGGCCGCCCGGAGAGCCCCCCGTGCTCCGCGAGCGCCGCACGGCCGTCAGGGGCACATGGGCACGTGGTCATAAAGTCATAGAGGCATAGGGGGACGCCCAACGAGACGCTCGCCCACCTGTCGCCCCCAGCCCTCCGACGCCACCGTAGGGCCAGCACATAACGCCTGTGAGGGGCCACCAGGATGCGGAAGGAACCCGCCAGGGCCTTGCAGATGACGAGAGGGTGCGTGGGGGTGCGCGGGGCAGAGGACCGTCACGACGGATTGTAGGACAAGGGGCCTGGTGCTAAGATCTTAGCACCAGGCCCCTCGCGGCGGACGGGCTGTCCGCCCCTACATGCCGCGCCAGCCGTAGATCACCAGGGGCACGGGCAGCAGGCCCGCGTCCGCGGTGGCTGCTGGCAGGAAGGACAGCGTGGGCGGCGGCAAGACTGTCAGCCGCACCGACTCTCCCGGCACCACCTCCACATAGCCCTGCACCCCGCCCAGCGCCGCCTGCGCGTGCCCGCGGGTCGCCCGCGCTCCACGGAGCGTGGCCGTGACGGTCACGGACAGGGGATCCTGGCCATCCTGTCGAAAGGTGCCTGTCGCGCTCATCGCGGCGAGCGGCGGCCCTAGACACGACTGGGCGCACGGGACCGTGATCGTGAGGCCCCCTGTCGCCTGTGGCGTGCCCATGAGGAGGCCCCTGACCGAGAAGGCCCCGGCGCTCGGGTGACCACAGCCACTGTAGGCGGTCAGGGTGATAGTGCCCACCAGCCGCCACGGCGACGGCGGTGGTTGGACACCGGCCGCGCGGGCCACCGCGGCCACGACGCGCGGCCCCGTCGGATACGCGCCGAGCGCGGCGCAGCCCACGGGGCGCGCGGGGCGTGTACGCCTCCAGGACGTGTACGCCTCCACCGTGCTCACGGGGGTGGTGATGTTACGGTCGTTCTCGACGAACCCGCCGATGGCGTAGATGCGTCCATCGGCCCCCGCCGCCCCCGCCAGGCCCCACCGTTCGGTGGGCAGCGCGGCCACCGTCGTCCACGCGTTGGTCCGCGGGTCGTACGCCTCCGCCGCAGGGTGTGCGAGGTAGCCGTTGGTATCGGTACTGCTGCCGCCCATGGCGTAGATGCGCCCGTCGGCCCCTGTCGCCGCTGCCAGCCCCGAGCGTTGGGTGCGCAGGCTCGCCACCGTCGTCCACGCGTTGGTCCGTGGGTCGTACGCCTCTACCGTGCTCACGTCGTCGAGGTTGCTATCGCGGCCGTCGATAGCGTAGATGCGCCCGTCGGGCCCCGCCGCCGCCGCCAGGTTCTGGCGTGGGGCGGGCAAGCTGGCCACCGTCGTCCACGCATCGGTGCGCGGGTCGTACGCCTCTACCGTGTTCAGAGCGGTGCTACCGGTATTGTAGCCGCCGATGGCGTAGATGCGCCCGTCGGCCCCCGCCGCCGCCGCCAGGTTCTGGCGTGGGGTGGGCAGGCTCGCCACCGTCGTCCACTCATTGGTGCGCGGGTCGTACGCCTCTACCGTGTCCAGCACGGTGCCGTGGTGATCGTCGCCGCCGATGGCGTAGATGCGCCCGTCGGCCCCCGCCGCCGCCGCCAGACCCTCACGTGGGGTGGGTAGGCTCGCCACCGTCGTCCACCCATCAGCGCGCGGGCCGTACGCCTCTACCGTGTTCAGAACGGTGCCGGTGCTATCTTCGCCGCCGATGGCATAGATACGGCCGTCGCCCCCGCGCGCCGCCGCCAGGCCCCCGCGCAGCAGGGTTAGGTCGGCCACCCTCGTCCACATATCGCCGCGCGCCGAGAGCCGGGGGCGCGCCTGCGTGCGCGCGCCCCCCAGAGCCGGCCCGCCGGCGCTCCGCCCGTGGAGCGCCGGCGTCCCCATTGCCCACGTTCGCGGGAGCGTGGCCGGCAGACGGGTCAATCCGCCCAGCGGGATCAGGGTCACCGCCAGCCACAGGAGACCGGCCCTCCCACGCGGGGCCAGTCCCTGCCAGCGTCCGCTCCCCGTCGGGTATGCCTGGTGTGCCTGGTGTGCCTGGCGTGCCTGGCGTGCCTGTCTCTCTGTCCATGTGGCCATCGTCGCTGTCTCCTTCTTCGCCAGCAGGGCGGGGTGCATCCGCATATTGTAAGGCGTCACGTTCATTGCGCCGAACGTCACAGTAGCTGAGCGGGAACGTCGCATGACAGGGGCCATCCTCCCGCTAGCCCGCCCCGTTCTCTCTTTCACGCTCAAAAGACTCTTGTCTGCTCCGTCACCATCTTCAGTCCTCCTTGTTCATTGACGCGCCCGTTGACGATCTGGCCCTCTTCGACGCACGGGTCAAAGGGAAAGCGGTCGAGGCGTGGTCATCAGCGGGGCGCCGACCGGCGCAGGTGAGCGTGCCGGTGCGTGTCCAGGTCGGCGTTGCGGCTGATGTTGAGCACCGAGACGCTGTTGCTGTCATAGTTCACGACGTAGGCGCGGTCGGTGGCCGGATTGACCGCCACGTCATAGGGACTGTCGCCCACGCCAATCGTGGCGACGACGGCGTTGCTCCTGGTGTCGATGACCGAGACGTTCTTGTCATCATTGTTCGCGACGTAGGCGCGGTCGGTGGCCGGGTTGACCGCCACGTTATAGGGACTTTTGCCCACGCCGATGGTGGCGACAACGGCGTTGCCGCGTGTATCAATCACCGAGACGCTGTTGCTGGCGACGTTCGTGACGTAGGCGCGATTGGCAGTCGGGTTGACCGCTACGCCAAGAGGCCTTTTGCCCACGCCGATGGTGGCGACAACGGTGTTGCGGCCAGTGTCGATCACCGAGACGCTGTCGCTGTCGACGTTCGTGACGTAGGCGCGGCCGGCGGCCTGGTCGACCGCGATGCTATCGGGACTCTTGCCCATCCTGATGGTGGCGACAACGGTGTTGCGGTGAGTGTCGAGCACCGAGACGCTGTCGCTGGGCCCGTTCACGACGTAGGCGCGGTCGGTGGCCGGGTTGACCGCCACATCAGAGAGATTGGTGCCCACGTCGATCGTGGCGACGACGGCGTTGCTCCCGGTGTCGATGACCGAGACGCTGTCGCTGTGCACGACGTAGGCGCGGTCGGTGGCCGGGTTGACCGCCACGTCAAAGGGACTGCCGCCCACGTCGATCGTGGCCACCACGCCCGGTGCGCCCATGGCGACCGCGCCGGCCCCGCGCAGCGTCAGGCTCAGCAGGAGTGCCGTCAGCACGCCCCCCCGGCCGATCCACCGCACTGCACGCGTCTTTTTTATGCTGCCCATATTATATGTCTCCATACTCCCTCCTCGTCTCGTCCGACCGCCAGACGCGGATCGGCTCACCTCCTGTGGGATCACCAGGCGGATCAGCTCACCTCCTGTGAGATTCCCCGCCCACGTCGCGTGGGCTACCGCGCCGTTGCACGCGTGGGTCCCGTTCACGTCATGTGGAACCTTAGTAACACACGCCCGGCGGGCACGCCGACCGTGTGTTGGGGGACGGCAGGCCGCTCATTGGGGGGCGGGGGCGTGGGGATCGACGACCAGGGTCAGCGCCGCCTGGAACGCCAGTGTGGCCTCCTGGGCGTGGGTATCCGGGATACTCTGGTAGCGGCGCGCCAACGTGGAGAACGGGGCGAAGTACGGGTACAGGATCGGGGTGCTGTCCTCGCCCGCGCCGAGCACGGTGAGGCCGATGCCGGTCGTGGTGTACAACTGGTGGTGATAGGCCGTGGCGACGACGACGACCCGCGCCTGGCCGAGGCCGCCGCCGGGCGTGGTCACGCCGGCCCCGCTGGCGAACGCGACAACGTACGTGGCGCCGTCGGCATGCACCGTCTGATGGACCAGGGCGCCCGGAGACGTGGCCACCGTCGCGAGTTGGTGGTCGGCGGCGGCGCGCAGGTCGGCTTCGGACAACGAGGCGGCGTCGATCGGCGCGACGGTGACCCCGACGCCCGCGTTCTGATCCGCCGAGCGGGCGAACGCGAGCGTCCCGGGCGCCGGGACACGCGCCCATTGCGCGGGGTACGCGATGCGGTAGCCCTGCGCCGGATCGGAGACCGACCGGAAGCCATCGACGCCGACCGCAGCGGCGGGGCGGCGGTCGTCCGCCGCGGCCGGATCGATGGTGAACGAGGAGAAGATCGTCACCAAGGCCTGTCGGTCCGCGTTGAACGCGCAATTGCGGTCCACGACGGCGAGGCCCGCGTCCTGGGAGGTGCGGCAGCGGTTGCCGCGCAGCCGATCGGTGGGCAGCGGCGCGGGCGGGTCCGAGGGCCGCTGCCGGGAGATCTGCCGGCCCCGGTCCTGGGCTCCTCCTGGCGCCGCATCGCCGCGCGCGGCGATGGCGGTTGACACGGCCGCGGGCTGCGCGGGTCGCGCGGGTTCGGCGTTCCCGACGGGCGTGTCCGTCGGCGAGAACCCCGAGCCCGCCGGCGGCGCCGTATACACTTGCAGGTATGCGAGGTTGGCGACGGCATAGAGGCGCTGGTGGCGCTGGGTCACGGCGACGGCGGCGACGGTGGCCATCAGGGGGGAACCGGAGATAAGGTAGCCCCCGGCCGCCTGGTAGGCGACGCCGTTGACGACGACCCGCTGCGTCTGGATCTTCACCAGCGGCGAGATCTGGTTTTCCTGAGCGAGCAACCGGAGGGCGACGTCCTGCAGTTCACGGCCGGAGTAGACTCTGCTGCCTGTCGGGGCCACGATCACGCCGAAGGCCGCCTGGTGGTCGGGCGTCATCACGGTCAGGTCGGCCGGCGGTCCCGCGGGCGTCCAGCGCACGCCAGGGATGCGCACCCAGGACGCGGGGGCGCGCAGCGCGTAGCCGTAGGCCGCGCTGGTGTAGCGCGTGGCCACGCCCGTGGTCCGCGCCTGTGCGCGGCCGGGGATGGCGGTGGCGATTGCTCCCAACAGGAGCGCGGCCTGCAGCAGAACGCGGCCAACTTTCGAGACGGATAGCGCCATCTTTTGATCCTCATTAACGGGTGATAGGGCCGCGCGCAGCCATCCCCACGCGCGGCGTTGTTGTTCCTCGGACACAGCCCTCTTGTGCCCTATTCCATGCTACGACGGATGGGACGCGCTGACCATGAAGGACTCACAGAATTAACTCACAGGATTATCGTTGCTGACAACTGACGCGTTGTTGCCGTGTACCAGGACCATCAGCGCATCCATGTTGGCCGTGCGTCCCTGGAGCCAGGCGCTGTCGAAGGAGTCGCGCAGGCGCTCGGTCTCGCTCATGGCGGCCTGGATCGCGGCGAGGGTGGGCTCATGGTCGATGCGGTCCGCCGGCGACAGCGGGGTGTCGATGGCGGCGCGAGCGGTGGCGGCCGCCCCATACAGCAGGGCCGCGGTCGATGCGTCTCCCTCCTGGAACACGGTGGCCGCGATGCCTTCCAGGGAGCGGGCGAAGCCCAGCCTGTTGCCGACGGCCTGGCAGAAGGTCAGACTCTCCCGATAGAAGGCCATGGCGCGGCCGGCGTCGCCCTGCCGGCGCGCCAGGTTGGCCAGGTCGGCCAGGACCAGCCCCAGTCCCCACTTGTCTCCCAGTTCCCGGTACAGGGCCACGCTCTCCCCCGATAGCTCCGCCGCGCGCGCGTCGTCGCCCACGCAGCGCGCCATCTCCCCCGCGTTGTTGAGCGCGTGGGCAAGGTCGCGCTTCCCCCCCAGGTCCCGAAACAGGGCCATGCTCTGCTCGTAGAGCGCGGCGGCGCGCTCGAAGTGGCCCTGCTCGCGCCGCAGCCGGGCCAGGTTGCTCAGAGACACGGCGATGCCGCGCACGTCGCCGACCTCGCGCCGTAAGGTGAGACTCCGCTCATACAACAGGGCCGCGTGGGTAAAGTCGCCCCGCTCCGCCGCCATAATACCCAGGCCGTTGAGGACGGAGGCGGCCCCCGCCTTGTGGCCGCTGGCCTCGAACAGGGCCAGGCTCTCCCACGCCAGGGCGGCCGCGCGCTCGTAGTCCCCCTGGTCCGCGACGATGACCCCCAGCACGTTGAGCGCGGACGCGCTGCCGCTCGTGTCGCCCGCCGCGCGCATCAGGGCCAGAGACTCCTCGGCCATGGCGGTGGCCCGCGCGAGGTCGCCCTGGCTATAGGCTAGCCAGGCCCCGCCGTGCAGCGCCCGGTCGCGCGCGACACCGCTCACCGCGCCCGCCCCGGCCGCGTTGCCGGGCGCTATCGCCAGCAGTTCCGCGAGCCAGCGCCGGCCCTCGCTCGGGTAGCCGCGCAGCCACCAGAAGCGCCACAGCGCCGCCACGATGCGCAGGCCGGACTCCCCATCTCCCGCCACGATGGACCAGCGCAGGGCCGCGCGCAGGTTGTCGTGCTCCGCCTCGAGGCGCTCGTGCCAGGCCCGTTGGTCCGGCCCCGTGAGCCGTGGCTCCGCGTACTCCGCGCTGGTCACGACATGGGCGAGGTGTCGCCGGCGCATGAGGTCTTCCTCGCCGCTGGCCGCCAGACGCTCCCGCGCATACTCCAGCACCGTTTGCAACATCACGAAGCGTATGCCGCCGCCCGCGTCTCCGGCCGCCGGGTGATCCTCCTGGCGCAGCAGGCTTTTGTCCACCAGCGAACTCAGTCCGTCCAGGACATCCAGGACATGCGGGGCGTCGGGTGAGGCCTCGGCGACGCCATCGCGCGGCCCACACACGGCCTCGGCCGCTTCCAGCGTGCAGCCGCCCGTGAAGACGGACAGCCGTCGAAACAGCGCCTGCTCCGCGGGCGAGAGCAAATCGTAGCTCCAGTCGATGGTCGCGCGCAGCGTGTGCTGGCGCGCCGGTAGATCGCGCGCGCCGTCCGTCAGCAGGCGCAGTGCCGGGCCTGGGCTACCCGCCGTGCCGTCGCTCGTCCCCAGTAAGCGCGCATACAGCTCCGGAGGCGACAAGACCCGCGCGCGCGCCGCCGCCAGTTCGAGCGCGAGGGGCAATCCATCCAGCCGGCGGCAGACAGCGGCCACGAACGGCGCGTCCGCCTCGCTCAGGACGAAGGTGGGTTTCACGGCGCGGGCACGCTGCACAAAGAGCTCGATCGCCGGGTAGTCGAGCCAGGGGCGTGGCGGGGCCGGGGCCGCGGTGGTGGACGTGGGCAGGGGTAGGGAGGGGGGGATGGCGAGCGGTGCGACCGTGTATTCGTGCTCAGCGCGCACCCGCAGCGCGGCGCGGCTGGTTATCAGCATGGCGAGGCGCGGGCACGCAGCCAGCAGGTCGGCAATCAGTGGAGCAGCGGCCATGACGTGTTCGAAGTTGTCCAGCACCAGCAGGTAGGTCTTATCACGGAGATACGCCGTCAGCTCGTCCGCGCTCAGCTGCTCGTCCGCGGGGTGCAGCCCGAGGGCGCGGGCGATGGTAGGGGCGACCAGCGCGGGGGCCTCGACCGGGGCCAGGGCGACGAAGCCGACGCCATCGACGAAGCGATCCTGGGTCTCGTCCGCCATGCGCAGCGCCAGGCGTGTTTTGCCCACTCCGCCCGGCCCCGTGAGCGTGATCAGCCGCACCTCCGCGTTCGCGAGGGACGCGGAGACGGCGGCGATGTCGGGGGCGCGGCCGAGCAGGGGCGTTGGTGGCGCGGGAAGGGTCCGTAGCGGCTCGACGGGAGGCTGGACCCCGCGTGCGCGCCGGCGTCGCACCACCGTGACCGCCAGCGCCTCGCGCTCCTGGGCCGACAGTTTGAGGGCGACGCCCAATAACGCGACGGTGTCCTGGTGCGGCCGGAGGTTCAGGCCGCGCTCGAGGTCGCTGATCGAGCGCGCGCTCACGTGCGCCGCCTCCGCCAGCGCCTCCTGCGAGAGACCGGCGGCGACACGATGGCGTCTGAGCAGCTCGCCAAACGAGGGCAGGTGCGTCATGACCAACGCTAATCCTGTGAGTTAATTCTGTGAATCCTTCATGATCAGCGCGCCCCGTTGGTCGTAGCATGGAATGGGGCACAAAAGGACGCCACGGACGTACCTCTATTGTAACGATTATAGGCGGAAGGAAAAGGCGTGACGCTGCTCCTTGCCCCACCTCTGCGTGGATTGGGTGTGTATCAACTAAAGTACTAACTCATTACAGACCAACGGGATCACCGCAGCGACATCCTCCGCTCCGTGCGCACCCGTTTTGTGCGGCGCCATCTCAAAAATCGGCCGTTGCTGACGGCCAAAACAGAAAACAGTATGAGTAACAGTATGAGTTTTCGGTTGTCCAGGGTTAGCCCGGAGTGGTGTAATACAGGGTAAAGATGAATGGTGACACGGCGGGATGAGCGAAGGGGTGGAACATGGCGGCAATATGGCAACTTCTCGGCAGGAGCCTGCTCCTGCTCTGCGTCAGCGTGGTCCCGCTGACCTCTCCGCTCGCGCACCTCGCCCCCTCCGGCGTGGCCGGCGCGGTGTCCTCCGCGCCGCGCCCGGCGCCCGCCGTCCCAGCAGTCGCGCCGCGTGCGGTGACGGCGCCAACAGCGGCGGCCGCCCTCAGACGGGCGCGGACCGCGGCGCGCATCAGGGCGGCATCCCGGCCCGCTGCGCCGCGCTCCGGCGCGTCGCGCGCGGGTAGGACGCTGCCGGGCACGCGCTGGTACTTCGCCGCCCAGGCCCCCGGCGGCGCCTCCGGCCACCTCGCCTTCCACCAACTCCTGTACGTCCTCAACCCCAACGCCGTCCCCGCCCCCGTCACCTTCACCTATACCCGCTGGCACAGCTCCACGCCCGTGGTGGTTCGCGTGACCGTGCCCGCCCACGCCACCTGGGCCGAGACGGTCGGCGCCGACGCCGGCCCCGATCCCCGCGTCGCCGTCGTCGTCGCCTCGCCCCACGTCATCAGCGTGTCCCGCGTCGTCCGCCGCGTCCTCCCCGACGGCCGCGTCCTCAACGCCAACCTCACCCCCGGCGTCCCCGCCCCCGCGCGCCGCTGGTCCTTTGCCGAGGGCTACATCGGCTTCACCTACCACGAGTTCCTCTCTCTCTTCAACCCCGGCGCTTCCCCCGCCCGCGTCGCCGTCCGCGCCGCCTTCGAGGGCACGTCCGGCCGCCGCCCCGCGCCCCTCCTGCTGACCGTGCCCGCCCACGGGCAGGCCATCCTCGACGTGCGCCGCGCCTACCCCCATCCCCCCGCCAACGCTAAGTCCCTTGGCCTGCTGCTCGCCAGCACCCAACCCGTGGTGGCCCTGCGCACCCTCTACTGGGGCGGGGGCAGCGTCGGCGCCCAGTTCGGCGCCGACGCCAAGCCGGGCATCCTCGCGCCCAGCGCCGCCTGGTCCTTCACCGGGGCCAGCGTGGCCGGCGAGGACCAGCCCTTCGTCAGCATCGTGGCGCCCGCGCACGACGCGCGCGTTGTCGTCCGCGCTTATGGGCGCGACGGGACGCTGGTGACCACCATCCCTCTGGCCATCGCGGCCGGGCGGCGAGCCACGGTGCGCCTGTTCGCGCACCTGCGCGGCGTCGCCGGTCCGCTGCAGGTGGCGGTGCAGGCGGACCGCCCCGTCGTGGCCGAGTTGCCGCAGTACAATGCCGGCTCGCCCAACCTGGCGCGGCACGCCGGGGACGTGATCACGGGCGTCACGCGGGGCACGAGCTACGCGCACCTGCCCTACCTGAGCACGGGCACGCGCGCCGTGGCGGCGCTACTCGACGTGTCCAACACGGGGACGCGCCCGCTCCACGTGCTCGTCGTGGGCATGACCCGGACGGGACACCGGGCCCACGCGCGGCTGTTGGTGGGGGCGGGCCAGACCGTGCAGTACGACGTGGCGCACCTGGGCCTGCCGCGCGGCGCGATGGGCGCCACGTTGACCAGCGCCGACGGCACGTTCGTGGCCTTCGCGCAGGGCTACGCGGGCGCGGCAGAGTTCCTGAGCGAGCCGGCCATCCCGCTGCCGCGCGAGGCGCAGCAGGCGGTCATCGTGGTTCCGCTGGCCCCGACGGCCACGGCCACGGCTGTGCCCGCCGCGCAGGCAACGGCGACACCCATGCCCGTGCTTACAACGTTCACCAATGCGACGGCGACGAACACGCCCCCTCCGCCGGTGGCGCCCTCCGCGACCGCGACCGCGCCGACCAACACCTCCACCGCGACGGCAACAGTATCCCCGACGGCAACAGCGACCCCAACGACAACGCCGTCCGCAACGACGAGCATTCCAGCCGGCACGACGCCGCCAACAGCGACCCCCTCCGTGACGGCCACGCCAACAGCGACCCCCTCCGTGACGGCCACCCCCTCCGCAACGGTCACCTTCAGCCCGACCGACGCCCCGTCGCCGACGGCCACCCCCAGCCCGACCAGCGCCCCCTCGCGCACGTCCACCGCGACGGCCACATCCGCCCTGTCGCCGACGGCCACGTTGGGGGCAACCGGCAGCCCGACAGCCACGATGACCCCGGCAAGCACGGTCAGCGCGACGACGACATCCAGCCCGACGGTCACGGTCACCCTGACTAGCACATCCACCGCGACGAACACGCCCACCAGCACCGCGACATCCACGAGCACCACGACGCCTACTAGCACCACGACGCCTACTAGCACCACGACGCCTACTAGCACCACGACGCCTACTAGCACCACGACGCCTACTAGCACCACGACGAGCACGCCCATCAGCACCGCGACATCCACGAGCACCAGCACGCCGACAAATACGCCGACGGCCACGCCGACGCCGCGCTTCCAGACGCACGGCATTAACGTCTCCGTCGGCTACGCCGATACCGCGCGTGGCAACCCCGACCTGCCCGTGCCCTGGAAGGGCTCGCCGCACACCGTCTTCATCGGCGACAACGGCGCCTACGATTCCGGGGCTATCAAGCTGGACAACACCACCTCCTCTCCCATCAGCGTGACCGGCGTCACGGTCATTTTCCCCAACCACAACCTGTACAACGGAAACCTGCCGTTCAACCTGTGGGGCTCCTTCGAGATCCCGGCCAACTCCTCGGCCATCCTGGCCGAGACGAATGGCGCCAACTTCGATGTCAGTGACTATGGCATTTCCGGCATCAGTTGCGGCAACATGGCCGGGCCGGACAACAACCCGCCACAAATTATGCTCAAGACATCCGACGCCGTCACCACCACGCTGCTGGATACCGGCCACGTGCTCGACACGGGCGGCCTGGACAGCGTCGGCTGCCCCCGGGGCAACGAGTCCTTGCAGTGGCGCGCCATCGGTACCGGCGGCGCCACGGTCTCGGGCGGCAACCTGACCCTGGAGCCGCTCTCGTCCACGGTCGGCGCCGGCGCCACCACGACGCTCGTGGCGCGTCTGAAGGACGCTGCGGGTGTGCTGCCCCTCTTCAACGCCCCGGTCGACTTCAACGTGACCAGCGGCCCGAACGCGGGCCAGACAGGCCACGTCCTCACCGACGCCGACGGCGTGGCTACTTTCTCCTACAGCAGCACGGTCACCGGGACCGACGCGGTCGTGGCCTCCGTCACCAACATCAACAACGGTACCTTTTATTCCAACCCCGCCGCGGTCGTCTGGACCACGCCCCCGCCAGCCTCCGCCGGGTCACTCACGCTGGACCCGACCGGCCTGGTCACGACAATCGTCAACCAGCCGCACAGCTTTACGGTGACGGCGCTCGATGGCAGCGGCAACGCCCTGTCCAATTTAGCGGTGACGGTGGCTATCACCGGGGCCAACGCGACCACGCTCACCGCGACGACCGACACGCAGGGGCAGGCCACCGTCGCCTACACCGGGACGATCACGGGCCTGGACGCCGTGCAGGCGCTGGCTACCACCGGGAGCGGGGCGGCCCTGTTCTCGGGCGCGGCCACGGTGCGCTGGACCCTGCCCCCGGGCTCGCTGGCCATCAACGCCGGCGGTGGCGTGGCGGGCGACTTTACCGCCGACACCGACTACGCTGGCGGCGGCTACACCTTCCCACCGTCGACGAACGCCATCGACACCAGCGGCGTGGCCACCGATAACCGTGCCCCGCAAGCGGTCTACCAGAGCGCGCGCTACGGCGACTTCACCTACCGCATCCCCCGCCTCACGCCGGACGGGACCTATCGCGTGCGCCTGCATTTCGCCGAGGCCTTTGGCCAGGGTCCTGGCGGCCGCGTCTTCAACGTGGCCATCGACGGTGCCCCAGTGTTGCAAAACTTCGATGTCGCGGCCACCGCCGGGGGCCAGAATAAGGCCGTGGTCGAGGAGGTCATCGCCCGGGCGGATGGGGCCGGCGCGATCACCATCCAGACGACCTCGCTGCGCAACGTCGCCCTCATCAACGGCATCGAGATTATCCCGCTCACGGCGCCGAGCCCCACGCTCGCGCTTAGCCCTTCCGGTCCGCTCACCGACACCATCAACAGCGTGCAACACGTCACCGCGACCCTGCGCGACGCCACGGGCGCGCCCGCGTCGAACACGGCGATCACGCTGACGGTCAGCGGCCCGAACCCACGCCTGATCACGCGCACGACCGACGCGCAGGGGCAGGCCGCCTTCGCCTACATCGGGACGGTGACCGGCCAGGATCTGGTCGGCGCGCTAGCCACACTCGGCGGGGCAACCGTCGTCGCGGGCGTGCCGGTCTACTGGCAGCTGCCGGCGGGCGACCTCGCCATCGACGCGGGCGGCCCGGCCGTGGCTGACTTCGTGGCCGACGCCGACGCCAGCGGCGGCTCCGCCTCGTCCTTCGCCCAACCCGTCGACACAAGCGGTGTCACTGACCCGGCCCCCCAGACGGTCTACCAGAGCTACCGTTACGCCTACGATGGCTTCAGCTACAGCGTCCCCCACCTGACGCCGGGCGCGCCCTACACCCTGCGTCTGCACTTCGCGGACGACACCAGCGGGAATCCCTTCAACGTGTCGGTCAACGGGACGCGGGTGCTCAGCAACTTCGACATCTCCACCGTGGCGGGCGGCCCCTACCGTGCCGTGGTCGAGCAGGCTATCGTGCAGGCGGACGTGTCCGGCACGGTTGCTATCGCCTTCACGGCGGTGACTAGATATGCGCTGGTGAGCGGCATCGAGCTCATCCCGGTCACGAAACCCGTCCCCTCGCTCGTATTGAGCCCGAGCGGCCCGCTGACCGCCACCATCAACATGGCGCAAGCCTTGACCGCGACGCTGCACGATGGCAGCGGCCAGCCGCTGGCCAACGCGCCGGTCACGCTCACGGTCAGCGGGCCGAACGCGGGGTCGGTCTCCGCCACGACCAATGCCCTGGGACAGGCCGCCTTCGCGTACACGGGAACGGTCACGGGCGCGGACACGGTGGGCGCGTTCGCGGCGACGAGCGGGACGGTGGTCGCGGCGACGACCTCCGTGACCGTCTACTGGCAGTTGCCCGCGGGCGACTTCGCCATCAACGCGGGCGGTCCCGCCGTGTCCGACTTCGCGGCCGACACCTACTTTAGCGGCGGCGGCACGACGGGCGACGGGAACGCCATCGACACCAGCGGCGTGGCCGATCCCGCCCCCCAGGCGGTCTACCAGAGCTTCCGCTACGACTACACGGGCTTCGGCTATCACCTACCGGGGCTGACGCCGGGTGCGTCCTACACCCTGCGCCTGCACTTCGCCGAGCGCGACCGCAACGGCCCCGGCCAGCGCCTCTTCGACGTGGCAGTCAACGGCGCGCCCCTGCTGCGCCACTTCGACATCTTTGCCGCGGCGGGCGGCCAGAACCGCGCCGTGATCGCGCAAGCCGTCGTTCAGGCAGACATCTCCGGCACGCTCACCATCGCGGTCAGCGCCATCCGTGACTACGCGCAGCTCAATGGCCTGGAGACTCTCCCGGTCTCCGGCACGGCGCCCACGCTCGCCCTGAGCCCCTCGGGGCCGCTGACCGCCACGGTCAACGCCGCGCAGGCCTTCACCGCCACGCTGCGCGACGGCAGCGGTCATCCGCTGGCCAACACGCCCATCACGCTCACGGTCAATGGCGCCAACAATCAAGTCATCACCGGCACGACGGACGCCGGGGGGCAGGCCAACCTGGTCTACACGGGGACGGTGACCGGGGCGGACAACGTGGGCGCCTCGGCCAAGGTCAACGGCGCGACGTATCTGAGCGCGGGGACGGCCGTGTACTGGCAGTTGCCGGCGGGCGACCTCGCCATCGACGCGGGCGGACCCGCGGCGGGCGACTTCGTGGCCGACACCGACGCCAGCGGCGGCAGCGCCACCTCGCGCGGCGACGTCGTCGACACCAGCAGCGTGACCGACCCCGCTCCGCAGGCCGTCTACCAGACCGAGCGCTACGGCAACTTCGCCTACACCATCCCCCATCTGACGCCGGGCGCCTCCTACCGCGTGCGCCTGCACTTCGCCGAGCTGTTCGATAACGGTCCCGGCCAGCGCCTCTTCAACGTCCTGCTCAACGGCGCGCGGGTCCTGACGGACTTCGATATCTTCGCCACGGCTGGCGGCATGGACCGCGCGCTGGTCGAGGAGTTTACAACGACCGCGGACAGCAACGGGCAGATCACCGTGCAATACACCACCCTGCGCGACGCGGCCACCAGCAGCGGGCTCGAGGTCCTCCCCGTCACGCCAGCGCCCACGCTTGCGCTGACGCCCACGGGCGCGCTGACCAACACGATCGAGACAGCGCAAGTCTTTACGGCGACCTTACTCGACGCCATTGGACAACCTCTGGCCCATACGCCGGTCACGCTCACCATTAGCGGACCCAACGCGAGGACGCTCGTGGTCACGACCACCACTGCGGGGCTGGCCAGCTTTGTCTATACCGGAACCGTGACCGGCCTGGATAGCGTGGGCGCCTACGCCGTGGTCAGCGGCACGACGGTCGTCGCTGACGGCGCGATGGTGTACTGGCAGTTGCCGGCGGGCGATGTGGCGATCAACGCGGGCGGCGGGCCGGCCGGCGACTTCGTAACCGACTCCAACGTTGTGGGTGGCGGCCAGTCCGGCGACGGCAACGCCATCGACACCAGCGGCGTGGCCGACCCCGCCCCGCAGGCGGTCTACCAGAGCTTCCGCTACGCCTACAACGGCTCCTTCAGCTACATCGTGCCAGGCCTTGTACCGGGCGCGGCCTATACGGTGCGCCTGCACTTCGCCGAGCGCGACCGCAACGGCCCCGGCCAGCGCCTCTTTGGCGTGGCCATCAACGCCACGCAAGTGCTCACGGGCTTCGACGTCTTCGCCGCAGCCGAGGGCCAGAACCGCGCCGTGGTCGAGCAGTTCGCCGCGCAGGCCGACGTCTCCGGCACGATCGGCGTCACCGTTACCACCCAGAGCAACGACTACGCGTTCCTCAATGGCCTCGAGATCATCCCGCTGCCGGCGTCCAGCCCGTCGCTGATCCTCAGCCCCAGCGGCACGGCCAACGATACGATCTACCACGAACAGGCCATCACCGCGACGGCGCGGGACGGCGCGGGCCAGCCGCTGGCCGGTGTGCCGGTGGCGCTGACCATCCGCGGACCCAACGCGCCGAACGACCGCGTGCTGCACGGCGTCACCGACAGCCAGGGCCGGGCGCGCTTTACCTACACGGGGACGAGCTCGGGGACCGATATGGTGCATGCGACCACCGAATACCTGCCCGCGGTCGGGGCCTACCTGACCTCGGATCCCCTGACCGTGCGGTGGGTCCAGATGCCCGGCTACGTGGCCATCAACGCGGGCGGCCCGCAGGTCTCCGACTTCGTGGCCGACACCGACTCCAGCGGCGGCGGCCAGTCGGGCGGCTACTGTTGTACCATCGACACCAGCGGCGCAACCAACCCCGCTCCACAGGGCGTTTACCAGAGCTTCCGCTACTCCGGCGGCAGCTTCAGCTACGCGATCCCCAACCTCGCGCCGAACGCACCGTACCTGGTGCGGCTGCACTTCGCCGAGCGCGACTACAACCATGCCGGCGGCCGCCTCTTCAACGTGGCCGTCAACGACATCCCGGTGTTGACGAACTTCGACATCTACGCCGCGGCCGGCGGTCAGAACCGCGCCGTGGTGGAGCAGCTTGCGCAGCCGGCGGACGCCAGCGGCGCCATGACCATCACCGTGAGCGCGGTGCGCGACTATGCCCAACTCAACGGCCTCGAACTCATCCCGCTGGCCAGCCTGCCGGGCAGCGCGGTCACGCTGAGCCCCGGCGGCCCGCTGACGGATACGATCAACGCCGTGCAGTCCTTCACGGCCACGGCCCGCGATGCGACCGGCGCCCCGCTGGCCAATACACCGTTGACCCTGACCGTGAGCGGGGCCAACCCACAAATGCTCAGCGCGGCGACCGATGGGCAGGGGCAGGCCAGCTTCTCCTACGTCGGCCGGACCACGGGGACCGATGTCGTGTACGCGGCGCCAGACGTGGCCAACAGCTACCTGGTGACGCCGGTGCGCGTCTACTGGCAACTGCCGCCCGGCGACATCGCCATCAACGCCGGCGGCCCGGCGGTCGCCGACTTCGTGGCCGACACCGACGCCAACGGTGGTGGTCAGGCAGGCGGCTACAGCGGACCGGTCGACACCAGCGGCGCCGCCAATCCGGCCCCGCCGCAGGTCTACCAGACCTTCCGCTACGGCAACTTCAGCTACATCGTGCCGGACCTGACGCCGGGCGCCTACACGGTGCGGCTGCACTTCGCCGACCGCGACCATAGCGACGTGGGCGGGCGCCTCATGGACGTGTCCATCAACGGCACGCGGGTGCTAAACAGCTTTGATGTCACCGCTGCCGCTGGTGGCCGTAACCGCGCGGTGGCCGTAACCGCGCGGTGGTCGAGCAGTTCGCCGCGCAGGTGGACAACAGCAAGGCGTTGACCATCACCTTCACGGGAGTGCGCGACTACGCCTTCGTCAACGCCATCGAGGTCATCCCCGGCGCGTTCACCAGCGCGCCCACGCCCACCTCCACGCCGACGGGCACGCCCACGCCCATCCCGACCGCCACCAACACCCCGACGGTGACGAACACGCCCACGGCCACGAACACGCCCGGCCCGACCGACACGGCGACGCCCACGGCGACGCCCACGCCGGGGCCGCCCGCGGTCAGCATTATCACGCCGACCGACGGCATGACGGTCACCAGCCCCCTCAGCGTCACGGGAACGGCTAGCAGCCGCACCCTGGCCTCCTGGACGCTGGCCTACCGCATGCAGGGCGACAGCGCCTGGACTACGGTGCTGTCCGGCACAACCTCCATCAACAACGGGCCGCTGGGCACGTTCGACCCCACCCTGTTGCTCAACGGCCTCTACGAACTCCAGCTCAGCGCCACCGATACCTCCGGCCAGACCTCGACCACCTCAGTCAATGTGGTCGTGCAGGGCGGCGTCAAGGTCGGCAACTTCACGGTGTCATTCACCGACCTGACCATCCCGGTGGCCGGCCTGCCCATCCAGGTCACGCGTACCTACGACAGCCGCGCTAAGCATCCGGGAGACTTCGGCGTCGGCTGGCGGTTGGACCTGACCGACGTGCGCGTCCAGGAGAGTGGTGTGATCGGCGACGGCTGGCAGGGTATCGCGCGCGGAGGCTCCTACTGCATCGTGCCGACCCAGCCGCACATCGTGACGGTCACGCTCCCCGACGGCACGGTCGACCGGTTCGCGGCCACGCTCAACGGAGGGTGCCAGTCGTTCTCGCCGCCGCAGGAGGTGACCGTCGGCTTCACGCCGCTGCCGGGTACCCTCGACACGCTGGCGCCCCTCAACGGCTCCGACGCGCTGGTCGCGGGCAGCTTCCCGGGCGATATCCAGTTGCTCGACGCCAACACGACGGCGATCGACGACCCGACCCAGTACCAGTTGACGCTGCAAGATGGCCGGGTGCTGACGCTCGACCGGCCGGGCGGCCTGCGGAGCGTGACCGACACTAACGGCAACACGCTGACCATCACCCCCAACGGCATCACCAGCTCGGCCGGTAAGAGCGTCGCCTTCACGCGGGACGCGCAGAATCGCATCACCACGATCAGCGATCCACTGGGCAACACGATCACCTATAGCTACACCGCGAACGGCGACCTCGGCGGCGTGACCGACCAACTGGGCAACACGACGACGTACAGCTACGACGCCGCTCACAACTTGCTGAGCATCCACGACCCGCTGGGCCACCAGCCCGTACGCAACGTGTACGACGATGCGGGCCGCTTGGCCGAGACCATCGACGCCAATGGGCACACCATTACCTACACGAACAGCCTGAGCGCGCAGCAGGAAGTGGTCACCGGCCGCCTGGGCCAGCCCACGGTGTACCAGTACGATGCACAGGGCAACATCGTGCAGCAGACCGATGCGCTGGGCGCCAGCACCCGGTCGGGCTACGACGGCAGCGGCGACTTGACCAGCCGGAGCGACGCGCTGGGCCGCACGCGAACCTTCGGCTACGACGCGCAGGGCAATCTGGCCAGCATGACCGATCCGCTCGGGCACACCACCTCGTACACCTACAACAGCCGAGGACAGGTCCTGACCACCACGGACGCGCGAGGCCACGTCACGACCGCTACCTATGACGCCAATGGCAACCTGACCAGCAAGGCGGACGCGCTGGGGCACACGACGACGTTTAGCTACGACGCCAGCGGGAACCTGCTCTCCCAGACCGACCCGCTCAGCCGTACCACCCGCTACGAGTACGACACTGCGGGCAACCTCACGCGCACCATTGATCCACTCGGCCATGCCACCGTCGACACCTACGATGCCGACGGCAACCGGGTGAGTGAGACGGTCACCCGCACCGTGAGTCTGGGCATGGCGCAGTCACTGGTGACCCACTACACCTACGACGCGCTCAACCGGCTGGTGGCGACGACCTACCCCGATGGCGCGACGGCGCGCGTTGAGTACAACAGCATCGGCCAGCGGACCGCCGAGATCGACGAGCTGGGCCGGCGGACCACCACGACCTATGATGCGCTGAACCAGCCGATCCAGATGAGCTATCCAGATGGGACAACCGAAGGGTTCAGCTACGACGCCGACGGGCACAAGCTGACCGAGACCGACCGCGCCGGTCGCGTGACGCGCTACACCTACGATGCCGTCGGGCGCCTGGTGCGGACAGTTGCGTCGGACGGCGCCACGACTGGCCGCGCCTACGACCTCGCCGGCGAGCCCATCACCTCCACCGACCCGCTGAGCAACACGACCACCTACGGTTATGCTGCCGATGGCCGTCCGACGATCATCACCAATACTCTGGGCATGACTACCACGCGCACCTACGACGCGAACGGGACCCTGCAGAGCGTTACCGACGCCAACGGCCATACCACGACCTACCTCTACGACGCCAATGGTCAGCGAACTGGCGTCGTCTACCCCGATGGCACGATGACCTCGGTGCGGTACGACGCCGACGGCCGCCGCATCGCCGCGACCGACCAAGCCGGCAAGACGACCACCTACGCGTACGACGGGCTGGGCCGTCTGAATCAGGTGACCGATCCGCTCGGGCACACCACCACGTACGCCTACGACGAGGTGGGCAACCGCATCGCACAGACCGATGCCAACGGCCATACCACCGCCTTCGGCTACGACGAGCGCGGCCGGCTCATCACACAGACGCTGTCCCTCGGTCAGGTGCAGACGATGACCTACGACGCGGCGGGCAACCGGCTCAGCAAGACTGACTACAATGGGCACACCACGACGTATACGTACGATGCCGACGACCGGCTGGTCTCCACGACCTATCCGGACCATTCCTCCGTGACCTATACGTACACCCTGTCCGGTCAGCGGGCCAGCGTGACGGACAGCCGTGGGACGACGACCTACGCCTACGATGCCCGCGACCGGCTGCTGCAACGGACCGATCCGGATGGCCGTACCCTTAGCTACGGATACGACCTGGCGGGCAACCGCGTCAGCCTCACCTCACCAGCCGGCACAACGCGCTATAGCTACGATGCCCTCAACCGCCTGGCCACGGTCACCGCTCCCAACGGCGGCGTGACGGCGTACACCTACGATGCCGCCGGCAACCGCGCCAGTATAACTTACTCCAATGGCAATACGACAACGTACAGCTACAACAGCGACAACCGTCTCACGGACCTGACCACCACGAAGGGAGACGGAACGCTCATCGCGGGCTACACCTACACGCTGGGGCCGGTCGGCAATCGGCTGCGCGTGGTCGAGCAGTCGGGCCGCTCCGTCGCCTACAGCTACGATGACGCCTATCACCTGATACAGGAACAGATCACGGATACGGTGCATGGCAACACGATGATCGGCTACACCTACGACGCGGTCGGCAACCGGCTGACGCGCACTCAGGGCCCGACGACCACGACCTATACCTACGACGCCAACGACCACCTGGTAAGCAGCAGCGACGGCCTCACCTATACCTACGACGCCGACGGCAACACGCTCTCGCGTCGTGGCTTTGGCGGCGCGCTGACGACGTACCGGTACGACGGCGAGAACCGCGTGGTCGCTCTGACCAGCACGGTCCCCGCGGCGGCGGCCACGCTGATCACCAACACCTATGACGCGGACGGCAACCGGGTCCAGCAGGTCGTCAACGGCGCGGTGACAAACTATCTGGTGGATACGAACGAGCCGCTGCCCGTGGTAGTGCTGGAGACCAACGGAGCGGGCGCGACGCTGGCCAGCTACACCTATGGCCTTGACCTGCTCAGCATGCAGCGGAGCACGGGCACGTTCTACTATATCTACGACGGAGAGATGAGCGCACGCGGGCTGACCGACGGCAGCGGGCGGGTGACGGACACGTATACCTACGACGCCTACGGGCAGTTGCTCGCGTCGACGGGCAGCACGCCAAACAGCTACCTGTACACGGGGCAGCAGTACGACGCTGCCGCCGGCCTCTACTACCTGCGCGCCCGCTACTATGACCCTGCGGTCGGGCGCTTCCTGAGCACCGATCCCTTCGCCGGCTCCATCTTTGAGCCCACGACCCTGCACCGCTACCTCTACGCGGCCGACGACCCGGTCGACTACGTCGATCCGTCGGGCCAGGAATACACCCTGACGGATGTCCTGGGGGTCATAAACAATGCCGTCAACTTTATCTCCAGGCCGCTGAATCTCGCCTTCCAATATTACGCTAAAGCGCAAGTTGTACTGGGAGCGATCGATCTGATTCAGCTCGCGACGTTTGTCCTGGTCGGCGCGTTCATCGACCCGCAGAAGGTCGGGAGCGGCAACAATTTCGCCATCATCAAGGACTTCAAGCTCTCTGAACTGGGCAAGAGCTATCCGGATATTGGCTACGAAGAGAGGTTCTGCCAGAGCGTCACATCGTGCCCGGCGTTCGTCTTGCGGGTCGGTTCGGGCCCCTATAAGGGCAGGGTAGCCTTTACCCCCAGCGGAGTCTCGGGTAGTATTGGGATCGATGTCCCGCTCTATGAGAAAATGTACGGGATCGCCAAGCTCGACATCAATGCCGCGATTCGCGTCGGCGGCAGGATCGGGGGCAGTTCCTTCTCCTACAGCGTGCAACTGCAGTTCCAGCTCAAGCTCAACTCCCTCATTCCGAACATTGCCGCGTACAAGAAAAACTTCATGACACTCACGCTTCGCGTGCTGGTCCTCGGTACCGACCTGTTCAACAACGACTCGCTCTAATCGTCTGGCGTCGCGTGATAGTGAGATAGGCCTGAATAGCCTGAAGAGGAGCGGTCGATGCGGATAGGATCATTTGTGGCTTGCGTGCTGATACTGGCCCCCTGGACGACCACGGCACGGCCGGTTGCGCCCGTGGCGCCGCTGCCGATCCTGGGCGCCTGGCAGTACCAGGGCACGGCGCCGCCCGGCTTCACGCGCCAGGGAACGCAGGGGGCACGGATCACCGTCGCGCTCCAGGGTAAGACCCTGCATGCCCTTGTGTTAACCGGCGCGCGCCGCTACGCGGCCACGGCACAATACGTCGCGTCGCGGCACGAGCTTGTGATCTCCGTGCCCACGGTGGCAGGACACGTCCGCCTCGACGCCATGCTGCTCACGGGCAACGCGCGCATGGTCGGCACATGGTACGACGCGCACGGCGACGACGGCGGCTTCGTGCTGCTGCGCATACCCACCTCCGGGCGGAGCCCGAGCCGCTGACGCCACGGCGCCCTTCGCGTCGCGCGCATCGTCCGCACGTGCGCGCCATCGTTGCTGGCCGGGAGTCGCCGCCAGATCGAGGACCCCGTACTGTTGCGCCGTCGTACTTCCGTGGGCTAATTCCGTGAGTGGTTCATGGTCAATGGCGTGCCCTGGCACTCAAGAAACGGGCTATGTGCCATCACGGGGAGGAGCGGTCGAGGCGCGCACGACCAGGCGTGTCGCCAGTTGGATGCGCGGCGCGTCGGCCGCACGGCCGCTCGGCAGGCGGAACAGCAGGTCGGCCCCGGCGCGTCCAAGGTCCATCAGCGGTTGATGGACCGTCGTCAGCGGCGGCGTCGTGTGCGCCGCGAACTCGACGTTGTCGAACCCGACCAGCGAGATGTCGGCGGGGACCGCGATACCGCGCTCGCGCGCGGCGCGCAAGAAACCCAGGGCCATGTTGTCGTTGAAGGCGAAGACCGCCGTGGGCAACGCGGGCAGCGAGAGCACCCGCACGGCCGCCCTGTAACCTCCCTCGACCGTGAAATCACCCCTGGCGGTCAGGGCGGGATCGATCGGCAGGCCCGCGGCCACCAGGGCGGAGTGATAGCCGGCCAGGCGGTCGTCGCTGGCGCCCCAGCGCGGCGGGCCGGCGATGGCGCCGATACGGCGGTGACCCAACGACAACAGATGCTCCATCGCCGCGGACGCGCCGGCCCAATGGGTCGCCGATACCTGGGGGATGCTCTCGCTCAGGCGCACGGGCGAATCGACCACCACAAAGCGGTAACCCTTACGGCCCAGCGACTCTAGCTCCTCGCTCGACTCCGCTGGCAAGACGAACAAGGACCCGTCGGTGCTGTCGTGGGCCAGCTGGCCGAGCATGGACACCTCGCGGTCGTGCTCGTGCTGGGTGATGTACAACACCGGCCGCGTGTCGTGCTCCGCCAGCGCCTCGCTGGCCCCGGCGACGATGGCGCTGAAATACGGGCCGCGCAGATGCGGCACCACGATCCCGACCAGGCCCGTCCGCCCGCCCGCGAGCGCGCGGGCGCTGCTATTGCCGATGTAGCCGAGCGCCTGCACGTGGTGCAACACGCGTTCGCGTGTCGCGGCGGCCACGTCGGGGTGGTCGTTCAGCACGCGCGACACCGTCGTCACCGACACGCCGGCGCGCGCCGCGATATCCTGGATCGAGGCGCGCGCATGGGGCGAGGGGCGTGGCGCCCTTACCATACAGCGATCCCCTTGGCAGTCCCCCGGCGCCGCACCATTCGGCCTCCTCAATGAGCATGCGCCAGCCCCAAGGCCCGGCCTGAAGACCATTCGGGTCCCGTCCCCGACCACGACGACCGCAGGGCCGCGTCGCACGCGCCGGGGCCTCCGCCCTCGGACCCGTACGGGCGGGATGACACCGGCCCTACTATACCACGTCCCTTCGTTCTACATGAAAGCGTTACCGGTTACGACCGTGTCATGGGACGGATGAGAAGCCCGCTACCCCCACCGTTCCATCCGTCGTCTTAGCCCTTGTTGGCACGAGTCATGCTCCATTAAGCGATCAGGACGTTTGATGCGACGGGTGATGCACGGGTACGAGCTGGAAGCGTTACCGGTCGGCTGGAACAGAACGGCTATCGTAGGGGGTGAGATGGGGTGGCCGCCCGGCTCGCGCGGGGACGTATTCTTGGCAGCCCACGGCAGGCAACTTTATCTTGAACACCGAAAGGAGCGATCAATGCATCCAATGCACCTGTTTTCGGGCGAAGATCGGAACATCGGCGCGCCATCGACGCACGCGGCCATCTCTTCGTATCACAGCGTTCGCCGCGCTCGTGACCATCGGCGCGCTGGCCCTGAGCCTTGTCCCGAACCTGGGCGTCGCGCCGCAGCAGGCCAGGGCCGCCTCCTGGAACCTTATCTGGAGCGATGAGTTCAGCGGAGCGGCCGGTATGGGCGTCAACACCGCCAACTGGCTGTACGACAGCGGGACGAGTTACCCCGGCGGTGCGGCACACTGGGGCACCGGTGAGGTCGAGACGATATCCAGCAGCACAGCCAATGTCTATCAGGACGGCGCGGGCCACCTCGCCATCAAGCCCATCCTCGCCAACGGGACCTGGACCTCGGGGCGCATCGAGACGCAGCGGACGGACTTCGCGGCCCCGGCGGGCGGCGAGCTCGCCGTCGAGGCGTCCATCCAGATGCCCAATGTTACGGGCGCGGCGGCGCAGGGCTACTGGCCGGCGTTCTGGATGCTCGGCGCGGCGTTCCGCGGCAACTACAACAACTGGCCGGGCATCGGCGAGGTCGACGCCATGGAGAACGTCAACGGCGTCAACACCGAGTACGGCACGTTGCACTGCGGCGTCGATCCGGGCGGTCCGTGCAACGAGACGAACGGGCGCGGCGGCTCCAAAGCGTGCGCGCCCGCGACCTGCCAGGCCGGATACCACACGTACCGGGCCGAGATCGACCGCGGCGTCTCGCCCGAGCAGATCCGCTGGTACCTGGATGGCGTGCAATTCTGGCAGGTGTCGTCCAACGATGCGGGCATGGACGCGGCCACCTGGACCCGAGCGGTGGACCACGGGTTCTTCATCATCCTCAACGTGGCCATGGGGGGCGGCTGGCCGGGTAATCCGACCGCCTCCACCGCCTCCGGAGTCCCCATGCTTGTCGACGATGTCCGGGTCTACACGTCGGGCAGCGCCACGCCCCCCGCCACGCCCATACCCCCCGCCACCGCCACGCCCAGCGGGCCGACCGCCACGCCCATGCCCCCCGCCACGCCCACGGCCACCCCCCCCGCGTCCGTGTGCCCATCGGGCGGCTTCGCGCAGAGCGTGGTCAACTCCGGCGTGAGCACGGCCCTGCCCTGGTTTGAGCCCTGCAGCTGGACGGCGGGGTACGTGATTCTGCACTATATCCGGCCCGGCCTCGTACAACAGAACGTCAATATGACCTACAACGGCGGCACGGCCCGTTGGGAGTACACCGTCGGCGGCATGAGTCCGGGTCAGGCGCTGCAGTATGTCATTGATCACTTTATTTTTCCAGGTAGCTGATCATGCTGCCTTTCCACCTCCGCCAGTACAAATAGACGTTGCAACTAGTGAAACATGTAGGCCCATGCTTATCTCTTGCAATGCGTAGGAGGGCTTTAACGTCTAAATCGTCATAGACGTTGTGGAAAGGCGATGTGATCAAAACAGTGCGTTGCCTGGAAAGTTTTCGTGATCAGCGACAGCAGTACGCGTTCACGTACCAGAAGGGCGGGCTGCAATACGACACCGGCTGGTACTCCTGGACGCATCCGTAGCCGGCGCGCCCGGACGGTGGCTCCGGTAAGCGGACATCCGCCGGAGACGCCAGCCCGTATTGTCCCGCAACCTGTTTTCTAAGCTCAAAGGGCGCGGGAGAGCGAGGTCAATCCTCGCTCTCCTGCGCCCTTTGAGCGCTCGGCGCCGCGGGGCAATCTCGTCGACATCGTCCTACGACTCTCGTCCGGCATGGATCATGATGGGCGTTGGTAGAGATCACGGATCCAAGACGCTCACCCGATAGCTACATCTGGAGGAAGTCAGTGGGACAGACCGAACGACACGACGCCGGCGATGCCACCAACGCGCGCGCGCTCAAGGAATCGGAGCTGACAGCAATCGCGGCCGGAACACCCGGCGTAGAGGTTCCAACCTACCAACGGGAACGGTTAACGCAGGCCATCGTTCACCTCGGGGTCGGCGGCTTCCATCGCGCCCACCAGGCGGTCTACCTGGATGACCTGGCCCAACAAGGGATCAGCGGGGACTGGGGCGAGTGCGGGGTTGGCCTGCTGCCCCAGGACAAGCGCATGGCGGACGCGCTCGCGCCGCAGCAGTGCCTCTATACCCTGGTCCAGCGCAGCGCCCAGGAGGATAAAGCGCGCGTGGTCGGCGCCATGACCGGCTACCTGTTCGCGCCGCGGGACCCCGAGCGCGTGCTGGCCAGGCTCGCCGACAGGGCCACGCGCATCGTCAGCCTGACCATCACCGAGGGCGGGTACAACTTCAACCACGCCACGGGCGCGTTCGACGCGGAGAACCCCGCCGTCCAGGAAGATCTGAAGCATCCGTCCACCCCCACCACCGTCTTTGGCTATATCCGCGAGGCGCTGGATCGGCGGCGCAAGGCGGGGCTCACGCCGTTCACCGTGCTGTCGTGCGATAACGTGCAGAGCAACGGCGACGTCGCGAGGCGGGTGATGACGGCATTTGCCGGCCTCAAGGACGGCTCGCTGGCCCACTGGATCGACGCCAACGTGGCCTTCCCCAACAGCATGGTCGACAGGATTACGCCCCAGACGACGGACGACGACCGGGAGATGGTCGCGCGCGACTTCGGCATCCGGGACGCCTGGCCGGTGGTGACGGAGCCGTTCACGCAGTGGATCGTCGAGGACGCGTTCTCCAATGGGCGTCCGCCGCTGGAGCGGGTCGGCGTGCAGTTCGTCGACGACGTCCACCCCTACGAGATGATGAAGATCCGTCTGCTCAACGGCAGCCACGTGGCGATGGGCTACCTCGGCTACCTGGCCGGCTATCGCTACGTCCACGAGGTCATGAACGATCCACACTTCCAGACCTTCATCCAAAGGATGATGGACGTGGAGGTGACGCCGCTGCTGCCGGTGGTCCCCGGCATCGACCTCGACGACTACAAGCGGACGCTGATCGAGCGGTTCGCCAACCCCAAGATCAAGGACCAGGTGCAGCGCATCTGCCTGGACGGCTCGGCCAAGATGCCCAAGTTCCTGCTCCCTTCCGTGTCCGAGGCGCTGGCGTCGGGCCGACCCCACCGCTGGCTGACCCTGGCCGTTGCCGGCTGGTTTCGCTACCTGCGGGGCGTCGACGAGCAGGGCGCGGAGATACCGATCCAGGATCCGATGGCCGACGAGCTGCAATCGCTGGCCATGGAAGGCAAGGAGGACCCGCGCCCGCTGCTGAGCATACACAGTATCTTCGGCGACCTGGCGCACAATCAGGCGTTCGTGGACGAGCTGGCAGAGGCCTTGCGCGCCATATCCAGGCAGGGTGCAGCGGCAACCCTCTCCGCGTCCCTGGCCTCTCCCGATGTCTCCGCCGGATAGGCCATCGTCACTCGTCACTCGTCACTAATCACTGGCCACTCGTCCCGTGCTATGATGAGGGGAGGAAAGGGGGACGTGGGGCAGTGAGCGAACGCCTGTGGGCGCCGTGGCGCGACGCATATGTCTCGGCGCCGTCGCAAAGGTCGGACGGCTGTATCTTCTGCGAGAAGCCGCGCCAGGGACCGGAGCACGACCGCGAGAGCTATATCGTGCGACGCGCGGAGCGAGTGTTCGTCATCCTCAACGCCTTCCCCTACAATCCGGGGCACCTGATGATCGTGCCCTATACCCACATCGGCGACCTGACAGGGGCAGAACCGGCGACGTTGGCGGAGATGATGGCCGTCGCACAATGGGCCGTGCGCGCGCTGCGCGCGGCTATGGGGCCGAATGGCTTCAATCTGGGCATGAACCTTGGCCGTCCGGCCGGCGCCGGGATCGCGGACCATATCCACCTGCACGTCGTGCCCCGCTGGACGGGCGACACCAACTTTATGCCCGTCGTCGGCGACACGCGCGTGCTGCCGCAGGCCCTGGATAGCACCTACGATGTCCTGCGCAAGGCGTTCGCGGAGACAGCCGAGACAGCAGAGACGCCATAGCAGCGGCGCATGGAACGCCGCGGTCATCGGCATAAAACATGCGGTTCGTCGGCCCATAGGGGCAGGGGACAAGGAGACACGCGATGAACGGGGTTTGTCCGGAGTGCGGTGCGCGGGCGCTGGCCCCGGAGCAACAGTTCTGCCAGCACTGCGGAGGAGCAATGACGCCGCCCCATCCCACTGTGCCGGCGACGGGCAATATCGTCGGCGACGGCAGCGAGCGGGCGCTGTCCACACTGGTCTGGCAATCGGGCCTGGAGTGGGTCGAGACGCATAGGGGGCAGTTGGCGCTCTACGTCGCGGGGGCGGGGGCCGCGGTCGTCGTCGCCGCGGTCGCGCTGGTGGTGCTCGCCAGCCTGGCCTTCGCGGCGCTGGTCACGCTGGGGCCGTTCCTGTTCGTCGCCGTGCTTGTCCTTGCCGCCAGCCGCAACCCGCGCCGCCGCCGGCGCCACCGCGGCCACGCCCGTCACTACCGGCACTGGGTCTAGCGGACGAGTGGCTAGTGATTAGTGACGAGTGAGGTGACTGCGCCAGGACAGCGCCGGCGGCCTGCGAGTGAAGTCGCATTGCAGGGACCGCACACGGAAGTGTCTCACCGGATTGTCAAGGGACGTGAGCCAGGGTGTATTAGTCTCCTCCGCCGTTACCCAGAAGCCCTATCCGCCTGAGCTTCATCACTCGTCCCGCCTCACTCGTCACTAACTACTAGCCACTAATCACTCCTGGGAGGGCCTTTTGCTCACGACGATCCGGCCATTGACCACGGCGGCGGGGCTGGCCGCGAAGTATGAACGGTTGCGGGAAAGCCTGCGCGAACTGGGCTCGGTCTTGGTGGCTTTTAGCGGTGGGGTCGATAGCGCGCTGCTGCTCAAGGTGGCCTATGACACGCTTGGGGAGAGGGCGGTGGGCGCCATCGCCATCTCGGAGTCGCTCCCCGCCGACGAGTTGCGCGAGGCCAACGAGCTGGCGCGCCTGATCGGCGTGCGCCTGATCGCGGTGCGGACCGAGGAGATGCTCAGCGCGGCGTTCCGCACCAACGACGCCAACCGCTGCTACCATTGCAAGACCGAGTTGTTCACCAAGCTGCGCCCGCTGGCCGACGAATTGGGCCTGGCGCACCTGGTCTACGGCGTCAACGCCGACGACGTGGGCGACCACCGGCCGGGTCAGACCGCGGCCGGCGAGTGGGAGGTGCGCGGGCCGCTGCTGGACGCGGGGCTGCACAAAGGCGAGATCCGGCAGCTCTCGCGCCAGTTGGAGCTGCCCACCTGGAGCAAGCCGGCCATGGCCTGCCTCTCCTCGCGTATCCCGCACGGACAGTCCATCACCACGGAGGCGTTACGTATAATCGAAGAGGCGGAGCGGTTCATCCGCGGTTTCGGCGTGCATGACCTGCGCGTGCGCTCGCACGACACCACCGCGCGCATCGAGGTCGACGCGGCCAGCCTGCCTATTCTGGTGCAGCCGGAGGTGCGCGCCCAGATCACGGCCAGATTGCACGAGCTGGGTTACCGCTTCGTCACGCTCGACCTGGACGGCTTCCGCAGCGGCAGCACCAACGCGGTCAACAACCCCATGCCGTAGCCGGTGGCACAGACCAGGGCGTGGGCTGGCGCAGGAGTCCAACGGATGCAAGTAGGCGCCCGGGCTACCTCCCGCGCGTCCCTACTGCTTTGAACGCGTCGCTGCCCTCGGCGTGCTACGATAAGCTCAAGATAAGAGAACACGCGTCTAGGAGGGGCGCCTAATGGTGCAAACGGTGGCGTGGACGGCGTACCGCGTCCCGAACTCGTTGCCCAGCGATACGGAGGACAGCGTCTTGGGGACGGAGTGGCGCCAGGAGGCGATCGGCGCGCTGGCCGACATGCTGCGCGATGTGGCCGTGCGGCGCGACGCCCCCTGGGGCGTCTGCGAGGGCATTGCACTGATCGGGCTGCAACACCAGGACGGCGCCGACTACGACCCTCGCCCCGACGTGATGGTGCTGGAGCGCCCACTGCCGCGCGGCGATCTCGCGGCAATTCATCTGGCCGACGTGGGCGCGCCGCTGTTCGTCGCGGAGGTGGCCAGCAACTCGACCAAGGGCAACGACCTGGACGACAAGCGGCTGGCGTATGCTGCCATCGGCGTGCGCGAGTACCTCGTCTTCGACCCAACAGGCAGCGTGCTATCGACTCCGTTGCTGGCCTGGAGATTAGACGGGGACGCGTATGCGCGGTGGCGGTCCGATGACGAGGGCTGGTGGCACAGCGTCGCGCTCGACGTATCCTTCCGGGCAACGCAGCCTTTCCTGAGCGTGCGCGACCGGGACGGCACGCTCATCGCGCCGGCGGGCCAGGTGCGGCGGCAGGCGCGCGAGGAGGCACACGCAAGGGCAGAGCTTGAGCAGCGCCTGATGGCCGAGGCCCAAGTCAGGGCAGAACTCGAGCAGCGCCTGATGGCCGCCGAAACGCAAGTCAGGGCAGAGCTTGAGCAGCGCCTGGTGGCCGAGGCGCTGGCCGGGGCGGAGTTCGCGCAACGTCTGGACGCCGAGGCGTTGGCCAGGGCAGAGTTCGCGCAACGTCTCGACGCCGAGGCGCTGGCAAGAGCGGGCGATGCGCAACGGATCGTTATGCTTGAAGAGGGGCTGCGCCAGTTGCAAGATGGCGCCCCGCGGGATGGCGATGAACACACAGCCGACCGCTGACGGCGCACAGTTGACGGCAGGAGGACAGGCAGGATTGCCTGGCATGATGCGTGGGGTCAGGTCTCGCTGCCGATGATTTCAGCCAAGAATCAGTACCTACGGGTAGATGTCCGTGCGGCACACGAGCGCCTGCGCGGTCATGTGCGGCATACGCCGCTGCTGCCCTCGCGCTGGCTCTCCCAGGCCGCTGGCCGGCCCATCCTGCTCAAGGCCGAGTGCCTGCAGGAGACCGGTTCGTTCAAGGCGCGCGGCGCGCTCAACTTCCTGTTGGGGCTCTCGCCGCGTCAGCGTGAGCGCGGCGTGGTCACGGCCTCGGCCGGGAACCACGGGCAGGCTCTGGCCTGGGCCGCGAACAAACTGGGCATCCGCGCCACGGTGGCGCTGCCGCTCGACGCTGTCCCTGTCAAGGTCGAACGCACGGCAAGCTGGGGTTCGCTGGTGACGGTCGTCCGGCACGGCCACGGCTACGATGAGGCGCACGCCCACGCCGAGCGTCTGGCCGCCGAGATGGGCGCCGTCTACGCCTCGGCCTACGACCACCCCGACGTGATGGCCGGGCAGGGCACGCTGGCCCTGGAGATCCTGGCGGACGAGTCCGATACGGCGGGCATCGTCGTGCCCGTGGGCGGCGGCGGTCTGGTCGTCGGCGTGGCCACGGCCCTGGCGCAGGCGCCGACGCGGCCGTGGGTGCGCGGGGTGCAGAGCAACCACACCTCCGCCCTGCACGACGCCCTGCGGGCTGGCCGCCTGACGCCCGTGGAGGACCTGCCCACGCTGGCCGACGGTCTGGCCGGCGAGACCTGCCAGAACGCCCTCGACCTGTGCCGCGCGCTCGGCGTCGCGGTCGACCTGGTGTCCGAGGAGACGCTGCTGCCGGCGATCCGCGAGGTCCTGCTGCGCGAGCGCCTGGCCATCGAAGGCTCCGCCGCGACGGCCGTGGCCGCCGTCCTGCACGGCCTGCTCCCGCCGGGCGACAAGCCCGTCGCGCTAGTGCTCAGCGGCGGCAACGTCGCCCCGGAGGTTCTGGCGCAGGCCCTCGCGTCCTTGGCGTTGTAAAACGCTGTCAACGGCCACTGTGACATCCCCCCCGCGGCTGTCCCGTACGGCGCGTCCACCGCGCCCACCACCCGATCGTAGCCGTCACGATCGAGCATAGGGCGCCCGTCGGCCGCATCACTCTCCGTGGAGGAACGCGCGCAGCGCTCGATAGAATGGCTCCGGCTGCTCGATCCAGGGGAGATGGCCGCAGCCGTTCAGGAAGCAGAGTTGCGCCTGGGGCATTCGCGCGCGCAGGGTGTACGCCTGCGTGATGGGCTCGAAGTCCTGGTAGCCGTAGACGATGAGGACAGGCGCCGTGACCCGCTCGTACCGCAGTTCCGGGCGCAGTCGCCGGTAGGACGCCGACGTCAGGCGATTGACGCGCCAGTTCGGCGGATCCTCGGCCAGGTAGGCGGCCAGGAAACGCTGCAATGCCTCGGGCGTGGCGAACCAGGCGCGCATGCCGAGCGGGGCCTCCTGGGCGCGGATGGCGCGGATCTGCGCGTGGTCGTCTGCGTCCACCGCGCGCCGCAGGTCCGCCCACAGCCGCGCGCGCGCGTCCCGTTCCATCGCCGACAGGGGCTTGAGCAGGTTGGCGGTCGCCACGGCATCCATCTCCTCGTCGATCGGCCCCATCGCGACCAGCGCGAGGCGCTCCACCCGATCGGGGTGGGCGACCGCGTACACCAGCGCGAGTGTGGCGCCCCAGGAGTGCCCGACGAGCCGCAGCCGCTGCTGCCCCAGGCGCTGGCGCAACGCGTCGATGTCGTCGACGAAGCGCTCGACCTGGAGCGTGGCCTCGTCCAGCCGGGCGAGGCGCGACTGTCCGCAGCCGCGCTGGTCGTACAAGACGCAGCGGAACTCGTCCACGAGGGGGGCGGCTACCGGACGGAGGTACCGATGGTCATCCCCTGGCCCCCCGTTCAGGAAGAGGACCGTCGGGCCGCTCCCCGCCGCGTACCAAGCGAGAGACAGATCGGCCATCGGCGCGTCGCTCTCCTGCCACCTCACTCCGTCCATGGGCGCCTCCTTGAGCTGGCTATGTTCGCCATCCGTCACGTCCACACCAAAGAACCCCTGCTGTCGTCGGACGATCGCCCGGTAGCGCCAACAGCCTTCAAGGTGGTCGCGGGTCACTGTCCATTGTATAGTAACTATGGGTCCCGGAAAGACTATCGGCGGCGCAGGAGGTAGATCGTGGTGTGCAGGCCGCCCGTCTCGACGGGGATCTCGTCCTCACGGGCGAAGGCATGCTGCCCGCGCAGCAGCGCGGTGGTGAGGCGGCGCTCCGTGGTAATCCAGGCCACCAGGCCGTCCGGGCGGACCACGCGCGCTAACTCACCAAGCACGGCGGGGTAGAGCTGCGCGTTGCCTTCATGGCTGCCCGCGCGACGGCCGTACGGCGGATTCAACGCCGCCTTGTCGACCGAGGCGTCGGGCAGCGGCAGGTTCGTGGCGTCCCAGCGCCGCAGCGTCAGGTCGGAGAGGCCAGCCAGATTGGCCCGCGCCAGGGTGATGGCGCGCCGCTCACGGTCGCCCCCGATCAGACGCGCGTAGGGACCGGCCAGCGCGCGCTCGCGCAGCAGCGTCCCCGCGCCGCACAGGGGGTCGAGGAAGACGTCGCCCGGCGTCGGGGTGGTCAGGCGCACCATCGCCGCGGCCAGCGTGGCGTTGAGCGAGGCCGGCAGGCCGCCCGCCGGGAGCGGACGGTGACCCGGCGCGTCGCTCAGTACGCGGATGCCGAGCAGCGGCCGCTCGTTGGCCAGCACCACGTCGGCGGTGAGCGCCGCGCGCGCGGCGTCCAGCCTCGCGCCCACGCGCGCCAGATCGGCGGCGGCGGCGGCGCGCAGCGCCCTGGCCTGGGCGGGAGGCGTACGACGCGGCACGTGGACGTAGACGGTCAGCGGCGCCTCGGGCCGGGCCGCCTTAATGGCGGCAACGGCCTGGCGCACGGGGCGCATGTCGCGGAAGCGCGGCGCCGTCGCGGTCCCATCCGTCGCGCCTTCGGTCGCCCCCGTCGCTCCAGGCGCTCCAGGCGCGCCGGTCTCCGGCGGCAGGTAACCCGCGAAGAGCGTGGCGTCGAGGACGGTGCGCAGGCCGTTCAGGACGGCGGACGGCGCGTCGAGGCCGACCAGCAGGACGCCGGTCAGGCGGCGCGTCACGCGGGCTTCCTCCAGTTCCGCCACCTCGGCCGCGGCCACGTCTTCGAGTCCGTCCAGCACGGTCAGCAGATAGGTCTGGCCGGCCGCCAGCTCCAGCGGCAAGGCGGCCGTCTCCGAGGATGCGCCATGGTCGTCGGACGCCGTCTCCGCGTCCGGCGCGGCGTTCTCGCGGACGACCGCTGGCCGCGTCTCGTCCACCACTGTGCCGTCGCCCAGCGCCTCGCGTGCCACTGCGGCGACATCGCGCCGCTCGTCGTCGCGCAACTGCTCCAGGCGCTCCCACGCCCGCGGCGCGTCCGCCGCGAGGCGGGCCAGGCCGCGGGCGGCGTAGAGGCGGGTGCGCGGGTCCGGCGCGTGCGAGAGATCCAGCAAGGCCGGCAGCGCCAGGGCCATCGCCTCTGCGACGGGCTTATCCGACGTTGACGCGGTCTCGGCCACGACATGGGCGACGGCCCGCCGGAACGGCGTCGCGTCGTCGGATTCCTGGGCCCGATCGGACGGTGCGGACAGCGCGGCCACGACGGCCGGCAGCGCCTCGGTCGGGTAGCGCAGCAGGGCGCGGCTGGCCCGCGCGCGCAAGGGACCGCGCGGATCGCGCAGCAGGGCGACGAGACCCGGCACGACCGACGCGCGGGGGAGATCGTCCAACGCTGCCAGGATAGCCGTCACCAACGCCTCATCGGCGTCGGGGAGGGCACCGAGCAGGGCGGCGAGGGCGTCCGGCGTGGCGAACTGGCCAAGCGCGCGCGCGGCGGCCTGGCGCTGCGTCGCGCTGGACGCGCGGAGCAGCGCGGCAACCTCGGCCGCGGCGGCGGCATAGCCGAGGCGGCCGAGCGCCCACGTCGCCGTGCTGGCCACACTCGTGTTGCGGTCGCGCAGTAGGGACACCAGGGTCGCCGCCGAGGCGGCGACCCGCCGCTCGCCGGCCTCCCGCGCCGCCTCCTTGCGCACCGCCGCCTCGCGGGCGCGCAGCCGCGCCCCGAGGTCCGGCGCGTCCTCCCCGCGCCGCGGCTCGTTCGCGCCTGTGCCTCCGGTCTCGGTCACGATCTCGATCACTGCCAACCGCCCATGCTCCATGCTCCTCCTCGCTCCACCGCCGCATCGCTCCTGAGACAAGGTTCGTGGGCGCTTTACGGTTCGAGCCTGTCACAGGCATCAGATTGTAAAGTCAGCATGGTCCGAGAAGACCCTTGTCTAACGGTCGTTGCACTCTGCAGCATAGCAGGCCGGCAAGATCTGATAGACCTGTGCTCCCTGTGCTCCTGTGCTGGGTGTACCCCAAAAAAGTGAGGGGTCGGAAAAAGGGGTACCCTCCAAAGGGGCACGGGCGCTGAGACGCCCTTAGCGTGCCCGAGGAGGGTACCGATGGACAGAGTGGACCTGCCCGAGGACAGC
>JAABUZ0100001781.1_pt1 | contig 38848 bp, 32 predicted proteins | sample 5562091 | NCBI WGS metagenome assembly JAABUZ01 (sample SAMN12813069, study PRJNA571459) | rock metagenome | isolation source: Antarctica rocks | place: Antarctica: Victoria Land, Linnaeus Terrace sud | collected 2015-12-21 | reverse complement strand
AGCGCCGAGATCGGCTCGTCGCAGACCACGAAGTCGGGGTCCACGGCGAGGGCGCGGGCGATGCCGATGCGCTGGCGCTGGCCGCCCGAGAACTCGTGCGGGTAGCGCCGCGCATAGGCCGGATCGAGCCCCACGCGGCGCAGCAGGTCGCGCACCCGCGCGCTCCGCGCGCGTCCGCGCGCCAGCCCGTGGATCGACAGCGCGTCGCCCACGATCGACTCCACGCGCATGCGGCTGTTGAGCGAGGCGTAGGGGTCCTGGAAAACGATCTGCAGGCGGCGGCGCATACGGCGCATCGCACGGTCCGAGAGGCCGCACAGGTCGCGGCCCTCGTAGAGCACCTGGCCGGAGGTGGCGCGGGCGAGTTGCAGCACCGTCCGTCCGGTCGTGCTCTTGCCGCAGCCGGATTCGCCGACCAGGCCTAGCGTCTCGCCTTTGTAAACGTCGAAGGAGACGCCGTCGACGGCCTTGACGTAGGCCATCTCGCCGAAGAGCCCGCGCCGCCCGGCAGGAAAGTAGGTGCGCAGGTCGCGCACGCTGAGCAACGGTTCGCCGCGCCGCACCGTCCCCGTCGCCTTCTTTACCGTCTCCCGGCTGTCCGTCGTTGCCTGCATCGCTGGCATGGTCAGGCTGCCTCGGGCGCGATGTCGTAGTGGCAGGCCACGCGGTGGCCGGGGCCGACCTCGCGCAGCAGCGGCGTCTCCTGCCGACAGCGTTCGGTGGCGAAGGGGCAGCGCGTGTGGAAGGCGCAGCCCGAGGGCAGGCGAGAGAGGTCCGGTGGCAGGCCCTCGATCTGCGCCAGGCGGTCGGCCCGCGGGCGGTCCAGGCGCGGCACCGAGCGCAGCAGCCCGATGGTGTAGGGGTGGCGCGGGTGGTAGAAGGTGTCGCGGCGCGAGGCCTCCTCGACAATGGAGCCGCCGTACATGACCAGGATGCGTTCGCACATCCCGGCCACCACGCCGAGGTCGTGCGTGATCAGCATCACGGCGGTGTTGAACTCGCGCGTCAGCCCGCGCATCAGCTCCAGGATCTGCGCCTGGATCGTCACGTCCAGCGCGGTGGTCGGCTCGTCGGCCAGCAGCAGCGACGGATTGCAGGACAGGGCGATGGCAATGACCACGCGCTGGCGCATGCCGCCGCTGAACTGGTGCGGGTAGTCGCGGATGCGCCGCTCGGCGGCGGGGATGCCCACCAGCCGCAGCATCTCGACGGCGCGGTCGCGCGCCGCGCGCTTGCCCACGCCCAGGTGCAGCCGGATGCCCTCGGTCATCTGGCGCTCCACGCGAACCATCGGGTTGAGGGAGGTCATGGGGTCCTGGAAGATCATGGCCATGTCCTTGCCCCGCAGTTGGCGCAAGTCGCGGCCGTTCAGGGCCAGCACGTCGCGCCCCTTGAAGCGCACCGACCCGCCGACGATCCGGCCGGGCGGCTCGGGGATCAGGCGCATCAGTGAGAGAGCGGTTACGCTCTTACCGGAGCCGGACTCTCCCACCACGCCCACCGTCTCGCCGGCGTTGATGTCGAAGCTGACGCCGTTGACCGCTGCCACGGGACCACGCGCGCCGCGAAAAACCGTGCGCAACCCCTCCACCTGGAGCAGGCGCTCACTCGTCGTCATACATGTCCCTTCAGACTGCGCGCCTATCCGGGGCCGGATAGGTGAGGGTGCAACGGCGCACGGGTGGACACGCGAGGGCACGGCCACAAACGCCGAGGACCATCGCGGAGTGCGGCGCTGCACGCGAGGTTGCTTGACCAGCAGTATACGGGCGCGTCCTCACGTGCGTCAAGGACCATCACCGCCGATGGGTACGCCTCGCGATTGTGATGGTGGGCGTCGACGGCCTGACCATAAATGGTCATGGCAGGGACGGACGTGTCACCAATGGTGTGCCCGTCGGGGAGCATGAGGTCGGCGAGAAGGGTCTGGCCGATGTTGAGGAGGCTGCGGTCGATGGCTTCGAGGCGGCCTTTGACGAGGAGCAGGAGGACGCGCAGCGTCGACGCACCTCCTGCCTGTCATCGTCCTGACGGGAGTCGTGTCGATCACGATGCGGCGCAGCTTGATGCACCTGAAGCGGATCGGGCGTGCATAGAGGGCCGGTTGCTTGCAGCGGGTTTGGGGGCGACGGTCAGTTCGATACGTTCGCCCAAGGCTTGGAGGATGCGCCCGGCGCGCTCGACGGTGATGCCGCGGTACTCGTTGCGTTCGTCGCGCGAGACGACGGACTCGTCGACGCCGCGGCGTCTGCTGCGGTGTACAGACGTAATAGCCATCGATGTCTCCGGGGCGGAGCTTATCCTCGACGAACGAGCCATCGACGAAGACCTCGGTGACGCCTTCGCTCCAGAGTTGCGGGACCAAGAGGGTGAGGTTCTGGACGAGGGTGCGTCGCCAGGCGGTATCCTACTGCGGGAGCGCCGGTTGGGGACCGCTAACGAGCATCGATTGCGCGAGTGCATCGAGGGTAAGCGCGTAGTCGCCCCGTGGGAGCAGGCCATCAGTGAAGTGGGGCGGCAGTGAGAGCGGCGCCGAACCGTGACCTCCTTGACTCATGATTCTCAGCATGCATCAACTTAGCATATGTGACAAGTAGCGGGGAGGGTTCGTCGTTGCAGGAGCGTGGTTAGTATCTAGGACGTCGGCGACGCAGGTGATAGTGGCAAGTTGTCCGTTGCGTGGTGATGTGGCGGTTATGTATTAGAATACGGGCATGCCGGTTCGCGCGTGGTCCTGTGCCACCTGCTCGGAGGGGCGTTGCGTCGTCTGAGGGCCGGGGTTGATGTCGCTGCAACGGGGCAAGGTATTGCTGATGGATCTGCTCAGCATGGCGTTCAACGTCGTTGTGATGGATGTCCCGAAGTGCTGCGTTTGGTGACGCTGGTTCTGCCGGAAGCGCGCTGGCCGAAATGGGTGTCGAGTCGTCTGGCGTTAGGGTTGTGTTTGTTCCGCTGGGAATCAGGGCAATATTCTGGTATGAGGATACCTCCGTACTGATCCCCAGCGGAATCAGTGAAATAGCAGCATTGGTTAGGAGCAAACAAAGTGGTTGAGCCAATTTCGTTGACGGCCGCGATCACGGTGCTGGCGAGCAGTGCTCCACATTGGGCACCGGCACTTGAGCGAACGCTGCTTAACAAAGGGAAAGATTTTGCGGTCGAACGGGGTAAGCACTTCTTCGACGAGCGGCAGCACGAGAAACATGTGCAGGTAGCGTTACGCAATGCGGCGGAACGGGGAGTGGCGCGCTTCAAGAGTGGTCCCGAACGCGAACAGTATCGGCGCGTGCTGGAAGTGCTCTCGCGGGATGATGCCGCTAGTGGGATGCTACGCGATGAGGGCCTGCAACTTTTCACGCTGTCGGACACACCGGATATGGATGCGCTGACCGAGCGATACAACCGAGCGGAGCGCACGCGGACCCTGTCCGGGCTCACACCGTATGAGGAGGTCGATACAGCGCCGTATTTGAGCAGCTTCTTCGATGCGCTGCTGGCGGAACTCTACAACGATCCGCTGTTCCAAGCAGAGATGGGGGACATCGTTAAGGTCCGAGCCGCTGTAAGTGGACAGCGATCGCTGGAAGATGTCAAGATTCTCCTCAAGCAGATCGGCGATGTGCTGGCCGACAACTATGAAACAACGCGATTTCTACACGATGTCGATACCTACCTGAAGCATATTGAAGAAGCGCTACGGCATCACAAACTGGTTGGCATCGCCTTCGATCGAGATATCGAGACGGCGCCTGAACTGGCCGGAATCTTTGTGCCGCTCAAGGTTGCCACCAATAGGTATATCAATCATGGGGACGACGAAGCGATCGAGATTTTGTCAGCGTTGGAAGGTGCGCCCTATTTGGTGTTGCTTGGCGGGCCGGGTTCGGGCAAATCGATAACGACTCGCTATATCGCCTGGTCGCACGCGCAAGCGAACTTGAACGCCGATGCGTCGGCACGCGCCGGCGCATTGCTGCCCGGCAAACCGGTACCGCTACGGATCGAACTGCGCCTCTTAAGTGAAGCGCGGCGACAACGGCCGGATTTGAGCTTCCTGACGTATGCCGCGGAGGTGCTACTTGCACGCGAGGCCGTCACCGTCGATCACCGCATGTTCGGGGAACTGCTCGACCGGCGCCTGATGCTGCTGATGTTCGACGGTCTCGATGAGGTGCCCACCTTGGGCGAGCGGAAGGATCTCGTCGGGGAGATAGAGACGTTCGCGCAGAGTTATCCTGGCAACCGCATCGTGGTCACCTCGCGCCCAGTGGGATACGAGATTGCACCATTCTCCCGGCGCACGTTCCGCGAGGGTCGTATCCGGGACTTCGATGACGAGCAAATACTGCAATTTCTGACTGGTTGGTACCGGCACGTCTTGAAGTATGAATCGTCATCTTTACCCTCGGATGCGCAGGATGAGCTCGAGCTATTCTACAAGGCATTGGAAGACAACGTCAACTTACACCGGTTGGCGACCAATCCGCTCATGCTGACGGTGATGGCTGCGGTGCATCGCTTCGAGCGACTACCGGATAAGAGGGTTCAGGTTTACGACAAGTGCGCCGAACTGTTGTTGAGTACCTGGGCCAAGCTCAAGCACACGGACGAGCGATGGAAAGACCTGAAGATGGGGGTGAAAGATCAAAAGGACTGCCTCGCTCAACTCGGATTCGTCTTGCATCAGCACGCACAGGACCAGTTGGAGGAGCCCGAAGCAACGGAAATCAAGCGACGGCGACCCGCTGAGATGGCCGTCGACGTTCCCGCCCACTTCATCCAGCGCGAGATGAAACGATTTCTGACGGGCCAGGGCGTGCCCCTACCGGGGACAGAACTGAACCGCGAAGTGGAGCGATTCCTCGAGCTGGTGAAGGTTGAAGCGGGGCTCCTTGTCGAGCGGGGCAAAGACGAGCGGGGTGAGCCGCTCTACGGATTCCTGCATCGCACCTTCCAGGAGTATTTCGCCGCACTTGACCTCGACAACCGGCGCATTGAGGACAACGATCCAGATGTCGTCACCAAGTTCCTGCGTGATCATTTGCACGATCCGCACTGGCGTGAGGTTACGGTTCTACTATTAGGCAAGCTGCCACGTAAACTAACGACCTCCCAGCTCAAGAACGTTTTGGGCGGTATGAGCAACCGCAGCGCCTATGCGGCCGTTATGCAGCAGGATCTGTTTTTCGTTGCCGACTGCCTGGCTGAGGATATGGACGTACACACCGACTTCGCGGACAGCGTGGCTGCAGCATTGGGCCGATTGGTCAGAAAGTCGTCATTCCCTTCGCAGGTGCAACAGGCGCTGGATGCCTTGAGTGCGTTGCTGCGAACACGACAGTATGCCCTGCCAGCACAACGCGTGCTGCGAGAGCTGATGACGCAGGAGCATGGGTTAGGCGTTCGGTTGAGGATCAATGCTGCGGCATCGCTGTGCGCGCACATGAAAGACCTGGAGGGAGGCAACGATCGGACACGGGCGAGCATGTTTTTGCTGGGCCTGGCCCAGCGGCTCGATCTGCCCGCGACGGAGGCAATCGCAGCAGCCCAAGCACTCTATAGCAGCAGCCTAGAGGGCTCGGACGAGGAGCGGCAGGCGCGCGAGGCCTTGCTGGAACTGGCGCGGCGCACAGACTGGCCTACGACAGATGTGATTGCGGCGGTCCGGGCACTCTACGTCAGCAACCTACAAGGCATGGGCGAACAGCGGCAGGCGCGCGAGGTCTTGCTGGAGCTGGCGCGGCGCACGGATCTGCCCACGACGGAGGCGATCGCAGCGGCTCAGGCGCTCTACGACATCAGCCCACGAGACTCGGACGAGCGGCGGCAGGCGCGTGAGGTCTTGCTGGAGCTGGCGCGGCGCACGGACCTGCCCGTGACCGAGGTGATCGCGACAACTCAGATGCTCTACATGCGCAGCCTACAACGCTCGGATGAGCGGCAGGAGGCGGTCGAGATCTTGCTGGAGTTGGCGCGGCGCACGGACCTGCCCGTGATGGAGATGATCGCGGTAGCTCAGGCGCTCTACGACATCAGCCCACGAGACTCGGACGAGCTGCGGCAGGCGCGTGACGCTTTACTGGAACTGGCACGGCGGACGGACCTGCCCGTGATGGAGATGATCGCGGTAGCTCAGGCGCTCTACGACATCAGCCCACCAGACTCGGACGAGCTGCGGCAAGCGCGCGACGCTTTACTGGAACTGGCACGGCGGACGGACCTGCCCGTGACCGAGGTGATCGCGGCAGCTCAGATGCTCTACATGCGCAGCGCTGCGGACTCGGACGAGGAGCGGCAGGCGCGCGAGGCCTTAGTGGAGTCGGCGCGGCGCATGGACCTGCCCGTGATGGAGATGATCGCGGCGGCTCAGGCACTCTGTGACATCAGCCCTGCGGACTCGGACGAGGAGCGGCAAGCGCGGCAAATACTCCACCAGTTTGAACATGACGGGGGTAGCCCCGTCGAGCAACGCCTACAGGCCGCCAGCGCACTTTTGAAGGTGGGCACCTACGAAGATCGAGTACAGGCGGTGCGTACGGTGTTGGCCGTGATGGTAGAGGAGTTAGCCAAGCAGAAACTGGCGGCAGAATGGCAGCCCACGCAGGTCGAAAATATGCTGAACGATCCCGGCTTTCAGGTGAATAGGAATAATGGAGTGACCACGTTTACTCCGAGAGTCATCGGGGTAGATGTTGACGTGGATGCGACGGAAATTTCTTCCATTGCCGAACTGGCTCAGCAGGCTGCACTACCAACTGAGGTGCGTGATAGCCTGTACGTACTTTTGCGCTCGCTTGTACCGCGGTTTAACAGGATAGATCGAGAGGAGGCCGCATTGTCGTAGTCCAGGCACACGTAGGGCTAAGTGTTATGGTTAAAATGAGGGAGTAGAGGCAGTTTGGCAGGCGTGACGCCGGCGAGGGCGGCTTGGATCTGGGGCTGCAGGGTGTCGCCGAGGGTGTGGCCGTCAGGGAGCAGGAGGTCGGCGAGGAAGGCCTGGGCGACGTCGAGGAGGCCGAGGTCGATGGCTTCGAGGCGGGCTTTGACGAGGAGCAGGAGGACGCGCCAGCAGTAACGCACTTGCGGGTCAAGGACATCCAGCAAGCGTCCTGATGGAAGCCGTGTCTCTCATGATGCGGCGCGGTTCGACGCGCCTGAAGCGGATAGGGTTTGCATGGCGGGCTGGCTGCTCACGTCGGATTTGGGCGCAACGCTCAGTTCCACGCGTTCATCCAGAGCCTGGAGGATGCGTTGGGCGCGCTCGACGGTGATGCCGCGGTACTCATTGCGCTCGTCGCGCGAGACGACGGACTCGTCGACGCCGAGGCGGTCGGCAAGCTCGCGCTGCTTGACGTGGTTAGCGATGCGCAGATTGATGAGCAGCAGCCCGAGGTGCTCCCAGTCGGTTGTCCCGAACTGACGGTTGAGGGCCTGCTCGTACAGTTCGATGTCGGACCCGATGTGCTGGGCGAAGGCGATCTCTGAGTCCATCAGGTCGGTAATGACGTCCTCGGCGTAATCTTGCTCCTGGAGCGACAGGCGCAGGCGAGCGAGGCGGTCCCGCATGTCGGCGTGCTCGCGGATCGCCGCGATGTAGTCTTGCTCGGTGCGGATCACAACCGGTCCTCCTCAGTAATAAGCAGGCATCCGCACGTGCTCTCGACGTGCTGGCCTTTACCTACCGCGAAGCAATGCCGGACTGGATTGGATCGTAGCGCATCGGTGGGCGCCCACCGATGCGCTATCGCTCACGAGAGGCTGAGGTCGATGGCTTCGCGGCTATTGCTTGGTGTAGTCGGCGAACACGAGCACCCAGATGGTGCTGTAGTAGTAGTTATGCAGGGCGAGGGAGCGGATGTCGTAGTGGATCGGGTTCATGACTGGCACGATCGGCGCATCGCGCATCGCCATCATGTCGAGCCCCGGGTAGAGGCGCAGGCGCGCCGCCCGGTCGGTCATGGTCTTGAGCCGGTGCGCGAGGGCGTCGACCGCGGGATTGCAGTACCACGACTCGTTGAAGGTACCGGGCACAGCCGAGGCGCAACTGAGGCCGGGCTCGAAGAAATCGTTGGGGTCCGGGAAGTCCATGTAGTATTGCGACCAGGTGATCGCCACCTTGTGTTGGGTTCCCACCAGGGCCGCCCACGTGGTGCTGGTGACCTCCTGGAGCCCGGCCTTGATGCCGATGGCTGCCAGCATGGGGATGATGGCCTGGGAGATGCGCGGGTCGTCCGACACATTGTCGGTGAGGAACGTGGTGCTGAAGCCATTGGGGTAGCCGGCCTGCGCCAGCAACTGCCTGGCCTTGGCCGGGTCATAGGGATACAGGTTGAAGTCGCCGTGGCCCGGCATGGCCGGCGGCAGGAAGGTGTTGGTCACCGTCGCGCGCCCGTTCACCAGGCGCACCAGCAGCGGCTTGTTGATCGCCATGTTCACGGCGCGGCGCACCAGCAGGTTGTCGAACGGCTTGACCTGCACGTTCATGCTGATGTACCACGTGCCGACCTGCACCTGGCGGGTCAGCTGCTTGCTCCAGACGGGGTCTTGCAGCACGCTCAGGAACTCGGCGCTGGGGATCGACGGCTCGTCGCCGTCGAGGTCGGCCTGGCCCTTCTGGATGCGCAGGAACGCCGTCTCGCTGGTCACGCCGAGATCGGCCTGGATGCGGTCCGCGTGGCCCACGCCGGGCCTGAAGTAGTGCGGGTTGCGCACCAGGATCAGCCGCTGCCCCAGCGTGTGCTCCTGGAATATGTACGGGCCCGTGCCCATGGGGTGGAGCTGAGAGTAGGACTTGCCGTAGCGGGCGATTTGGTTGCGGTCCACGACCGAGCCAAACGGCATCGCCAGCACGTTGAGGAACGAGGCGTCGGGCGAGATAAGGGTGATGCGCAGCCCGAACGAGCCCAGCGCCTGGATGCCGGAGACGTGCGCGGCCTTGCCCGTGGCGTATGCCTTGGCGCCGACGATGTTCATCCAGAAGCTGGCCGCGCCGGACTGCGTCGCGGGATTGACGATGCGCTCGAACGAGTAGACCCAGTCGGCTGAGGTGACGGGGCGCCCGTTCCAGAAATGCACGTCGTTGCGCAGCTTGAAGGTGTAGGTCAGGCCCCCGTTGCCGATGGTGGGCATGGCCGCCGCGGCGTCAGGAATCAGGCTGGCGCCGCTGGGGGAGTGCGCGGTATCGTAGTCGACTAAGCGATCGTACATCGCGCGCATGAAGGGGTAGCATTGGCTATCGTAGCACTTGCCGGTATCAAGCGACGAGAAATCGTTGAGGTAGTCGACGATGATCGTGCCGCCGTTGGCCCCGTGCGCGCGCGCCTGGGCGCCCCTCGGCGCTGCTCCGAGCGCGAGGCCGCACACGACGACCGCGGCCAGCGCCGTCGTAAGAATAGAACGTCGCTTCTTATGTCCGAACATAACGTGGACCCTCCCCGTGCGCGTGTCGATAATCTATGATCTATTGTTTCTATACTAGCACACGTCCGTTGCGCGGCTCGTGGCGCGACGATACCTGGGGGCGCTCCCCGAGACTGTGGGAGTCGGCCTGCGACTGAAGTCGCATGGCAAACGACGGCGACTAAAGTCGCTCGGAACGCCGTGCCAAAGACACTTCAGTGTCGGTGATTTGCCATGCGACTTCAGTCGCAGGTTGCAGGCGCGACCAAAGTCTCGTGGCGCGACGATACCGGGTCCGCTCAAGGAGCGACGTCGAGAACCCGCGAAAACCACCCGAGCGAGGCCTGGATGCGCTCGTAGAGCAGGCTGGTATGGGTACCGCCATGCTCCTCGAAATCGTGCGCGATGCCGGCCCCCGTCAGGTCGCGGTGCAGGATGCGATGCCCGATCTGCAGGTCGTACTGGTCGTGGGACCCGGCGTCGAGCATGATGCCGCGCATGCGGCGCAGATTGTCGGCGCGCGCGCGCCAGGAGACGACCGGGTCGTAGCTCAGCCATCGCTCCCATAGAGGCTCGATCAGCGCCCCGCTGGGGAAATCGATCGGCACGTCGACGTAGTAGGGCGGGTTGTCCACGTTCGGCGTGTAGCACGAGCCCAGGCCATAGGCGAGCCAGGAGTATTCGTCGCCGTTGACCGGCCCCCGCGGCTCGCCTGGGAAGGTGTTGTTGTAGTAGCGGTAGAGCCAGGCGCGGTGCGTGAGGTCGAAGTAGGAATCCGCCGAGAGCAGCGCCATGGCGGCGAAGACGTCGGGGTTGCGTGAGCCCAGGTGCCAGGCCCCCAGCCCGCCCGACGAGACGCCAAAGACGCCGCGGCTGGCGGCGGCGGGGATGGTGCGGTAGTGCCCGTCGACGTGGGCGACCACCTCCCGCGCAACGTATTGCTCGAAGTTGCCGTTGACGGGAGAGTCCACCCACTGGCTGCAGCCCCACTTGCTCCATCCGTCCGGCATGACCACGATCATCTCGGCCGCCCGGCGCGCCTCGATGACCTCGTCGAGGACGGGATCGATGGCGCGATACAGCACGCCGCCGCCCAGCATGTCGCTCGTCCAGTGGATGGCCCGGCTACTGAAGCCGTGCAGCAGGTACGCCGTGGGGTAGCGCCGCGTCGAGGCGTGGTAGCCGGGCGGGAGGTAGACCACCAGGTCGCGCCGGCTCGGGTCACCGATGGCGTTGCCCGCGAGGTGCTGACTATCGATCTGCTCGACGACGATCATCGCATGCTGCTCCCTTCGTTGCGGTAGACGGATTCAGTCCCCAGTGTAATCGACAGCCGGCCGCCGTGGCGCGCGCGGTCGCACGATCCATGGCCCATGCGGTTCTCGCTCTCGCCGATGGTTCCTGAAGGTAGGGGCGTCGTGCATACGCCCAGTGGCGGCGCGGGCGGGCTATGCACTATATCCCTACCCCGATACGGACAACATGCCACGAGAACCGCACCGCCCTGCCGTGACACCCCTGACACGATTAGCGTTGATCGGGGCATCCCCATGCGGTATGCTGGGAATACTGAGTGTGTTGTATGTGTTGTAAGGGAACGTATGCGGGGCTGGAGGTGACGATAGATGGCGACGATCGAGGAGGACATCCGCAGTATCCCCACTATCTTGCGCCGGACCTATGCCCGCGTGGACGCGCATCGCGCGGCGCTCGCTCCGCTGCTCGGCGGCCCGGTGGCGCTGCTCGGGTCCGGCTCGTCCTACTGCGTGGCCATGGCGGCCGCCGCCACGTATGAGGGGGCGCGCCGCGCGCCTGCGCAGGCTATCATCGCGTCCGACTACCTGCCGCGGCCCGGCTGGACGCACATCGCCATCAGCCGTACGGGGCAGACGACCGAGTTGATCGACGCCATGGCGCGGGCGCGCGCGGCGGGCGCGCCCGTCCTGTTGGTCGTGGGCGAGGACGGCTCGCCGGCCGCCCGCCACGCCGACGCGCTCTTGCCGCTGGAGTTCGCGGCGGAAGAGAACGTGATCCAGACCCGCTTCGTCGTGGCGTCGGTCGAGGCGCTGCGCCTCCTGGCCGTGGGCAGGGATGACGCGCCGGCCGATCTCCCCTCGGCGATCGAGAGCGCGCTCGACCTTTTCGACCCGGCGCCGCTCTTGCGGTTCGACCACGTCGTCTTCCTTGGACGCGGGTCTTGCCAGGGACTGGCCCGCGCGGCGGCGGTCAACCTGCAGGAGACGGCCCTGATGACGCCCGAGGCGCACCACACGCTGGACTATCGGCACGGCCCCATCGCCGCGGCCGACGGGGATACGCTCGTCTGGAGCCTCGACGCGCCGGGCGACGCGGCGGCGGCCGCCGTGCTCGACGACGTGCGTAAGACGGGCGCGACCGTCTTTGGCCTGGCGGACGAGCCGCTTGCCGCGCTGGCCCAGGTGCAGCTCTACTCCCTGCACAAGGCCCAGGCGCGCGGCATCGACCCGACGGCGCCGCGCAATCTCTCGCGGGCCATCATCCTCGACCAGCCCTGACACTGTGACGTGGACCCGCGACTAGAGTCGCATGGTGGACAACGGACATTGACGTGTCTCACCAGGTGTCGCCCCGACGACTATTGTCGTCGTGCCCCGCCGTGCGACGTGGGTCAGCAAGCTGATCCTGACGTCGTCGTATCACAAGACGAGCGACGAGAGAGGGAGAGGAAAGGGTATGGACGAGGGGCGCTTCGTGCTGGGGATCGACCTGGGCGGCACCAAGATCGCCGCGGCGACGGCGCGGCCCGACGGCGCGATCATCCGCGCGGAGCGGCTGCCGACCGAGGCGCAGCGGGGCGCCGAGCAGGCCATCCGGCGCGCGCTGGACACGGCCAGGCGCCTGGCCGCCGACACCGCTGTCGCGACGGGAGGGGAACTGGTCGCCATCGGCGTCGCCACCATGGGCGTCACCCGCGAGGACGGCGTGCTGATGGCGCCCAACGTGCCGGGCTGGGAGCGGCTGGCGATCCCGGGTCTGGTGCGCGAGGCTTTTCCGGGGGTGGCCCTGTCCATAGAGAACGACGTCAAGGCTGCGGCGCGCGCCGAGGTGCGCTGGGGCGCTCTGCAGGGCTGCCAGACGGCAATCTACCTCAACCTGGGGACAGGCATCGCCGCGGGCCTGATCGTCGGCGGGACCGTGCTGGAGGGGGCCAACGGCGCGGCCGGTGAGATCGCCTACAATTCGCGCACGCCCCACGAGGAGGACGGAGCGGAGCGGGGCCGGACGCCGCTGGAGGAGTACGTCGGCGGACGCGCCATCGGCGAACGCGCCAGCAGGCGCTTCGGTCGCCCTCTCAGCGCGCGGGACATCTTCATACAGGCGGCCCATGAGGGCGACGCGCGCGCTTTCGTTGAGGAAGTCCTGAGCGAGATCGCGTATCACGTCACCAACCTCGCCATCGCGCTGGACCCGGAGCGCATCGCCGTGGGCGGTGGCCTGATGGCCTCGCACGACCTTATCGTGCCGCGCCTCCAGGGGCGCCTGCGCCGCTTCGTCCCGTTCTCGCCACCGGTGGTCGCCGCGTCGATGGTTCACGACGCGGGCCTGATGGGCGCCATCGCCGCCGCCCTGGAGGCGCGGGGCCCGGCTTAACCGTCCTAATTAGAGTGTGACGCCCTGCTCCCGCGCCCAGTGCAAGGCGCGTGCTAAAGAGTATCTGCCCGTGCTCTACGCGTGTTGCAGGCCCACTACAACGATTCGCTCAAAAGCAGGTTGTCGTTTTCGGCACTCGCTGGCCGCTCATCGTCCCGGTCGCCAGGCCCGAGAGTGCGGCATCCACGGCATCGGCCATCGGCGCTGAGCCGCACGGCAACACGCTCCGTCTTCCCCTATCGCAGCTAATGGCCCCTTAGCTGCGATAACGGGGCGAGTGGTGGGGATGGCGCTGTGCTGCCACGGGTTCGCGCCGTTAAGGTAGTGTTGCGTGGCGCAGGGAGGTGCGGCTGGCCGTCAGGCCGCCCACCCCCACGATCGCGGCGATGAGCACGAACACGATCCGCGGTCCGACGACTTCCAACAGCACGCCGGTCGCGGCCATGCTCAGCGGCTCAATGCCGACGAACAACAGACGGAAGGCGCTGTTGACACGCCCTTGTAAGCCATCGGGGATGAGCGAGAGACGGTAGACGTTCTGCGGGATGCTGTAGATAGTGGCGGCGAGGACCACAAGGCCCCCGCCCAGCATCAGCATCGTGGGCACGACCGCGCCAGCGAGCAGGAGCGCGGCGAGGGCCATTGTCGCGAACGCGCCGACGACGATGGTTCCGAACGGGACGCGCGACGCGATGCGCAGAGCGACCAGCGATCCGAGGACCCCACCCGCACTCAGGACGCTGAAGATGAGGCCGATGGTCTGCGCGTCGGCGCGCAAGGTCGTGCGCGCCAGGACGGTCACGGTCAGCGTCGCGGGGCCGGCGAGTAAGCCCATGCTGGCGTCGAGCAGGGCCAACAGCCGTAGGTGCGCGTGCGCCAGGAGAAACCGCGCCCCCTCGATGATGTCCGCGCGCAGTGTGCCGACCGTCCGCTCCATCCCTGGGTCGCGCCCTTCCTGAAAGGCGACGCGCATGAGCAGCAGGAAGCCGGCGGACACCAGGAAGGAGAGCCCATTGACGCCATAGACCACGACGCTGCCGAGAGCGGTCGTACGGGTGAAGCCGATGAGGGCGCCACCGAGGCCGGGACCGACCAAGGACATGGTCCATGTGGCTGTCCCGATGAGGGCGCTGGCGCGTGGCAACTGTGCGGGCGGGACCACACGCGGGAGCGCGGCGTTGTTGGCAACATCGAAGACGACGAACGCGCTGCCCGCAACGGCCGCGACCACATAGAGGTGGAGCATGCTCAAGTGGCCGATGGCATAGGCGAGCGGCACAGAACTGAAAGCGAGGGCGCGTGTGAACTCGCACCAGACCATAGTCGCCTTGCGATCCCAGCGATCGACGAGCGCGCCAGCCGGCAGCGCCAGGGCGAGATAGGGAAGCGACCCAACCGCCTCGACGAAGCCAGCCTGGGCCGGCGAGCGTGTCAGGGCAAGGGTCAGGAGAGGCATGGCCAAGAAAGCGACTTGCGTGCCCAGTATCGACACGGCCTGACCACTCAAGAGGAGGACGAAATCACGGTTGCGCCACGGCGAGTTGTCTGGCAAGACCTCTGCCCGCGCGCCGCGGTCGGCGTCGATTGGTGCGCCCATCTCCTCCCCCTTGAATCGGGGTGCGTCTCGTCCGTGAACCGGGTGACGTTTCGCCGCCGCGGCGCCCGTCGGGCATAGTCTCAGTACACACAGGTCCGGTCGCGCGGCGCAAGGTAAGGCCGCTCCTGTTAGGCTGTTCAGCCTATTACAGCCATGCCGCCTCAGATGGGCGGACGCGATGGCGACGGGGACGGGACGCGATGGCGACGCTGGCCTAGGGACGTGGTGGAGGTGCTGTCGCCGTCACGGCATCGGTCGTCGCGGCGCGTGTGGGTGGGGACGCCGGTGTGAGGGCGATCGTCGCCGCCTGCCACTCGACAAGCCATCCGCGCGAGGGGAGGGCGGCGAGTCGCTCCTTGGCTGCGTCCGTGTACCCCCACCCGCCGATCACTCCATCCGTGACTAGACGCCCGAGCGCGCCCTCGAAGCGGGCACGCGTCCGTTCGGGATGCCGTCGATCGTAGGGCAAGTGTAGCTCGTCCAGCAGGAGGCCGACCTGACGCACCAACGGGCGTGCGTTCTTGGCGTCCATACGTAGGTGGAACGTGAGGTAGCGCGCGAAGCGCTTCTCCCATGTCTGCCGATACGGGTCGTAGCGCAGGGCCTGTTGGGGGAACACGACCGTCTGCCGATTGGGTCGCTCCAGGAAAGGGGTCAGCCAGTCCCCCGGGCGATAGCGCCAGGCCACGGGGGCGCCGCCGCGCGCGATACGATCGGTGATCGCGAGCAGCTTGCTCTCGCACCCGTAGCCGGCGCGCGTCGGCTTACGAACGGGGCGGGACGTTAGCAACGTCATCCCCGCTAGCTGGATCCACACCTCGTCGAGACGGCCCATGCTCTCCGCGATGCGGGCGCGGTCCTCATTGCGGTGCCCCGCACGCTCTCGCACCGGGCCGATGCGATGCATTTTTGGCGTGAGGCCACGCCCATCAAGCACAGTATCGACGGTGAGCCAGGTCGTGCCATCCGCCTCACGCCGGCACGGGTCCAACCATTGCGCCAGCGCGACGAGGAGCACATCGCCATCGAGGTCATCCAGGCGACGGACGGCCTGCCAAGCCTGCGCCGCACGATCCTCGCCGTGCCCGACCTCGCCCGCAGGGCGCAGGGATATCACGGCGTCACCCGCCGGCTTGCGGTACGCGAAGCTCGGGAAACCGGTTTGCGCGGTGGTCCACCGCTGGGGGGAGCAGGCATGGGAGAACGCGGCGAGGACGCCTTGCACGGCGAGGCACGAGGGGATCGCAGCCGAGTCACGCCAGAAAACCGACGGGACAGATGGGACGGGCGCGGGGATGGGCACGGCGGCTTGCTGCGGCACGGCGTAGCGCACAAACACCCATGAGGACGGCTCCTCGTGAGTCGGCCGGACGAGCGCCCCATCGTCCTGCCCTGAGCGCAGGCTGGATATATCCCACGACCAGCGCCGCAGGGCAAGTATGAGTGTTCGATGCGGCGATAGATGTGTCCTATCCGAAACCTTATGCTCGGAAGGAATCGTCATGACGGGGGCGGCAGTCGCCCTCTCGAGAGATTTCATATGCACGGCCCCCTTATCCCCATCAATAGCGATGGATGCCCAAAGGACGAGTATAGCGCGGAAGCCGTTGCGCACGTTGCACAAAACGCTTGGAGTAAATTTCCGTCAAAAAGCTAACGGGAGGCCTTCGTCACAGGCGCGTGGTGTCGAGGATCATGACGCTCCCTTGTGGGGTGCGTGGTGTCGGCGCGGGAGGACGAGGAATGAAGGGTAGCAGGCGGCGCACCGGCCCCGGTATCCAGCCCCAGGGGTCGTCCGGCGCCGTCCCGCCAATGGGGCCGATGCACTCGAGGAGCAGGCGGTCGGCGCGGCGGTCAAGTGTCAGCGAGAACGGGACGGCGCCCGTCGCGAGCGTGCGCACGACCTGCCCGCTGCGCTCGTCCACCACGCTCAGCGTGCCCGGCCGCGTCAGTTCGTTGTGCGCGTCGGCAGCCCCGACACTGAGCACGTAGACGCGTCCCCGCCGCTCGTCAACCATGACGCCCGTCGTCGCCAGATCGATGGGCAGGGTGTGCAGCAGCGCGCCAGTGCGGGCGTCCAGCGTCTGGAGGCTGCCGACACCAGCCGGTACCGACGTGCTCGACGAGCCGTTCGACGTGCGCGTGGTGACCGTGCGCATGGCGCCCAGGGTCGTGGTGAAGACGCGGCCCGTCCGCGTGTCCTCGACAATCGTGCCCAGACCGGCTCCCAACGGCGTGACGCGTAGCAGCGCGCCGGACCGCAGGTCGAGCACGGCCACGCCCGCGCCGGTGCGGAGGACGGCACGCCCGCGCGCCTCGTCGATCAGCGCCGACGTGTAGTAACCGCCCCCGGCCCCGGGCAGCGGCGTGTGCCGCAGCAGCCGCCCCCGCGTCAGGTCGACCACGTCCATGGACGGTGAGACGCGCGACGGACCGAACAACGTCCGCGCGACGACGAGGCGCGTCCCGCGCCCATCGATGGCCAGCGTCCCCCATCCGAACCCCTGCCCGCCCCCCGGCAGGTTGATCGTCCGCACGGTTCGCCCCGTGCCCGGATCGATCGCTCGCAAGGGGGTCGTGCCGCCGGAGACGGTTCCGGGGGCGAAGGGCAGGGTGTAAAGCAGGCCGCTGCGCTCGTCGATAGTCAGCGCGCGGCTGGCATCGACGCGCAGGGTGCGCAGGGTCCGCCTCGTCCGGGCGTCGAGCACGAGGATCGCGGCGCCGGTGATGACGCAGGTCTGCGGTCCGCCCCCCGTCGAGCTGCAGCTCGTAGAGCCGGCGTTTACGGCGTAGACGCGTCCCCTCCGCGCGTCCACGACCACATTCGTCACACCGCTCCCGCTGGCCTGAACGGGCATCGCCGTCGTGCCGATGAGCGCCGCCCGCGCCGTGTCGAGCACGCGCACGCTCCCGTGCGCGGAGCCACTACCGCTATCGGTGGTGGCCACGTACGCCCGGCCAGCCGCCTCGTCCATACCGACCGACGCCTGGCCCGCCAACGGCCCGACGACGATGGTGGCGAGCACGGGACCGTCCTGCCGGTGCGGGGCGATGGCGACGGCGATGAGCGCCAGGGCGGCCACGGCGCCCAGGGCACAGAGCGCCGCCGCGATCCGTCGTCGCGCCGGTCGTACATCCGCCATTGCTTTCTCCCTCCTCCCCTCTTGCCGCTCCTCGCGCGCATATGGTATCACGACTGTGGAATGCGTCGGGTCGCTCTTTGTCCGCGACGAAGCGCGGGCGACGCACGTGGCATGATGGTACTGGATGTGGTGAGATGGTGAGACACCTACGTAAGGTCGCCGTGATCGGCGCCGGCGTCGTCGGGCTCGCCGCGGCGGATGCGCTTTGCCAGGCGGGCGTCGAGGTGCGCCTCTTTGAGAAGGCCGCGCCCGGCCAAGCCGAGTCGGTCGGCCTGACGCGCATCTTCCGTCAGGCGCATAGCGACCCGCGCCTCGTGCGCCTCGCCATGCGGGCGCGCGAGGGCTGGCAGGCCTGGGAGCGCCGCTGTGGCCGCCGTTTGCTCGGCGAGGAAGGCTTGATCGTCACGGGCGCTGACCTCGCGCCCGCGTGGGGGCGCGCGCTGCGCGAGGCCGGCGCGCCCTGCCGCGACCTGGACACCGCCGCGTTCGCCGACCGCCTGCCCATCGGCCGGCCCCCGCCGGCCGCGGCGCTGTGGGACCCGGCCGCCGGCGCCATCCGTGCCCGTCGCACGGTCGAGTTCCTGTGCCACGGTCTGGCCGGCCGCATCGTGCCCGCCGCGGTCCTGGAGTTGGCGGCCACGGAGACGGGCGCCACCGTGCGCACCGCGCGGGAGACCTGGGCCTGCGACGCGGCGCTGGTGACCGCCGGGATCGACACGCCGGGCCTGGCGGCCCAGGTCGGGGTGCGCGTGCCGACCGCCCTCATCCGCCACTCACGCTTCACGTTCGCGCCCCTCCGCGCGGCGGGGCAGCGCCCGCCGGCCTGCTGGATCGACCGCAGCGGAGCCTTCGGAGATGACCTCTCGGCATATGCCCTGCCCGTCGGGACGACGGGCCGCTACGCGGTCGGCGTCAGCCAGGGCGACCATGACTTCCCGGCGTCGGTGGGCGCCGAGGAGGTCAGCCGGCTGAGCCTGGACCTCGCGCGGCGCTACGTCCCGGCCGCCCTGCCGGGCCTTGATCCGACGCCGGTCGACGAGGTGCGCTGCACCTACAATGGGGTGGGCGTCCCGGAGGGGGACGGGTTTGGCGCGGTCCGACAGGGGGTCGTGACGGTCTTCTACGGCAATAACCTCTTCAAGTTCGCGCCCCTGCTCGGCGAGCTGCTCGGCCAGGCGGTGCTGCGGAGCGAGGTCCCCGCGGATCTCAACGCGGGGCTCTCGTCGGCCGTCAAGCCGGGATTGGGGAGTTGAATGGACGGGGAGCGCGGGTACGCGCTCCCCACGCATGTGTCAAAGATCGCGCGACGGATGACCAGCCTGCATTATTCGTTGGCGCGCCACCCATTCTTTTCGGTTCGTCAGACTACAGAGCCTTGAATCGCTCGAAGGGGTTCTGACAGTCCAGGCAGCGGTAGAGCGAGCGGCACGGCGTGGGGCCAAAGAGGTTGTCCATCGCGGTGCGCGTCGAGCCGCACAGGGGGCAGGCCACGGTCTGTGTCTGCAGCACGGCGAGCGGGCGGCCGCGCGAGATGGGCGCCGGCGCGATGCCGAACCCCTTGAGCTTGGCTTGCCCCTCCGTTGTGATGCGATCGGTCGACCACAGCGGATCGAAGGTGAACCGCACCTCGACCTCCGCCACGCCGGGCTCGCGCGCCAGGCGATTACACACGTTCTGCCGGATGACGTCGAGCGCGGGGCAGCCGCTGAAGGTCGGCAGCATCTCCACCAGGACGCGGCCACCGACGCCCACGTCGACGCGGTTGACCATGCCCATCTCCACCACGCTGACGGCGGGGATCTCGGGGTCGACCACATCCTCCAGCGCGCTCCACAGGCGTTGCTGGAGATCCGTCCTATCGTCGTTGATCGTCGTCATCCGGCGCCTTCTTGTGTACCGTCTGCTTGCGAGCCTTCGTTACCGTCCTGTGTACCGTCTGCTTGCGAGCCTTGTGCGCCGTGCAGCGTCGCCTCGATGTCCTGCCGCTTCTTGGCGATGCCCTTGTAGGCCTCGATGGAGCGATACGACTTATCGGTCCCTTCGCCCAAGACGTCGCTCTCGACGAGCGGATGCATGTCCTCGTGGTCGACGACCCACAGTTCAGCTGGATGTTCGCGGCGGAAGAAGCACTCCTTGGCCAGCAGCAGCGCCAGGCGCGTGTCGTCGGCATTGACCGAGCCGACGGACACCATCGGCTCGGTGGGGTCTTTGCGCTGGAAAACGTCGTAAATAGTCATTAGCTTATAGCCTTTAGTCATTAGCCGTTAGCTTTAAGAGGGTAGTAGCCGCGAGCTTGGGTTTTAGTACGGAGCAAGGCTAATGGCTAATGGCTAATTGCTAACGGCTGGTGTGCAGCGCGTCGCGCACCCATTGGTGTTCGGCATAGGAGGTGCGGCGCAGGGCCAGACGGCGCTGTGTGGAGGGGCCGTGGCCGGTAACGACCCTCTTGAGCACATCCCAGTCGGGTTCGGTGTAGAGCCAGCGTCCCGTCGCGTCGTCCTTGCGCAACGCTGGGTCGGGCAGCGTGAAGCCGAGCGACAGGATGCGCGGCACGTACTTGCCCAGATACTCCTGGCGCAACTCCTCGTTGGAGCGCGTCTTGAAGCGCCAGGCCAGCAAGGCATCCTTGGCCGGGGCGTAGGAAGGGCCGAAGAAGTGCATGATCGGCTCCCACCAGCGGTTGAGCGCGTCCTGCATCATAGCCCGCTGGGCGGGAGTCCCGCCGGCCAGTTCCAGGGAGATGTCCTCACCGTGCTTGAGGTGCAGCGACTCTTCGGCGCAGATGCGCTTGAGCACGCGCACGTAGGGGGCGTAGTTCGACCGGAGCAGCGCGTGCTGCGTCACCAGAGCGGCGCCATCGATCAACCAGCCGATCACGGCCACGTCGGCCCAGGTTTCGGTGGGGTAGTGGAAGACGTTGTGGAACTTGGTCCGTCCGGCCACCAGATCCTCCAGCATGGCCTCGCGGCTCTTGCCGAGGTCCTGCGCCACGGAGTAGAGCAACTGGCCGTGGCCGACCTCGTCCTGCACCTTGGCCGTCAGGGACATCTTGCGGCGCAGCGTGGGGGCGCGGGGAATCCACTCGCGCTCGGGCAGGGCGCCCATGATCTCGCTGTTGGCGTGCATCTCCAGGAACTTGAGCACGCCCAGGCGATAGTCGTCGGGCATCCACTGGCCCACGTCGATCAGCTCTCCGCGCTCCACGCGCTCCCGAAACGCTATCTCGCGCTCGTCGATCCTCTCCGCGATCATGGTCATGGTCTTATCCTCCCTCACCCCCGACCCCTCTCCCGTGCGCGGGCGAGGGGAGCAAAGGCGGCTAATAGCCAACGGCTAACAGCTAACGGCTAATTACTAATAGCTGATTGCTTTCCGTGAGCATACCGCCCAGCGCGATGTCCGCGAAACGGTCGGCCACGTCGTCGGCCGAGAGTGGGCCCTGCGGGTCGAACCACTGGTAGGCCCAGTTGGCGGCCGACAGCAGCAGCAGGGCGGCGAAGCGGACGTCCAGATCCGCCTTGAACTCGCCCGTGCGCACGCCCTCGGCCACGATCCCGCGCCACCCGTCCTCATACTCATCGCGTCGCGCGCCGACGCGGTTGCGCGGCTCCCCCTCCAGTTGTCGCCATTCCTGCAGGAAGACAGCGGTCAGGTCGGGGTGCGCGGCGACCACACGCAGGTGCATGCGCAGCGCCTGCCGCACCTTGAGCGTCGCCGGGTCCGACGACGCCGCGACCGCCGCGATGCCCTCCATGAATAGGGCCGCACCGCTGTCCACCAACTCGCGCAGCACCTCTTGCTTAGCCGATATGTGGCTATAGAGCGAGCCCTTCTCCATGCCCACGGCCTTGCCGATGTCGGCCATCGAGGTGCCGTGGTAACCCTTGTGCTGGAAGAGGCGGCCGGTGGCGCTGACGATGCGCGCCCGCTGCCCCTTGCCCTGCTTGATCATGCTGTCCCTTCCGAACGGTCGTTTGGCTCAGTATACCGCATCGACGGATGGTGGTCAAATAATCGCCTATGGCTGCGACGCCTGCGACCGCGGTCCATAGGAGTGGGCAGGATTAGCGAAGATGTTACCTTTGTAGGCGCTGACGTCTGCTACCAGACACTGCAAAGATAATGGGCAGGATAAAGACGAGGAAGAGGATAACGCAGGCGATGATGAGGTTGAGCCAGCGTCCGCCCTCGTAGGCCACGGCCTCGTAGAGCACCGTGAAGCAGGCGAAGGCGACCAATAGGGCGCCGATCACCATCATGCGCCGCCGCTGAGCCGGGGTCGGCGGCGTCCGCCGCTTGCGTTGTCTAGCCATCTGTTTTCGTCCTCCATAGCCAACGGCCCGCAGATCGTCTAGTGCAGGACTAAGGATCTCTCTTTGCAGCGCCGCTGTACACCCGACAGCAGTCGGCTCACGGGCTGACTAGCCCCCGACCGACCGCGGCCGGTCCCGCTCCAGCGCGGTCGTTTGCCATGCGACACGTGCGGATTAGCCCCCCGAACCCTAGCCGCAGGTTTGCCGGCCTCGCCGAGGAGTCGCAGGCGTCCTCCAAACATAGCCGATGGCCCGCGGCCAGCTTATTGTCTGTGCGGAGCCGCGGGCCATCGTGATCTTGCCAGGACCGGGGGTCAAGGTTACACACCCCGTCCTACTCCCCTCCCCCACGCGCGGGAGAGGGGTCGGGGGTGAGGGTCCCCGGATGACAGCTACCCGTTGTTCTTGGCGCCGTCCTGAATCCAGTTAAACAGGTTCTTGCGATCCGTCACCGGAATCTGGGGCTGACCGAGCGGCATGGTCTGGCCCGCGCCGTGGTCGTACTTCTTCATCGTGGCATGGTCCCACTCCACGACAGCGTAGATGTAGCTGTCCTTGCCGTTGTGCGGCTTGAGCACCGCGCCGGGGAAGACGCCGCCGCCGACGCTGCCCTTGATGGTTGTCTCGTAGGTGCTCAGGTTCAGGCCCGCCAAATAGTTGGATACGCCCACGTGGCAGCCCTGGCAGTTCTTGCTGAAGATCGCCTCGATGTTGCTCCACTTGGGGTGCGCGGCCACCGTGGTCAGGTAGTCGGCGCCCGCCGGGACAACGATCGAAGTCTGGATCGGCACGTAGGTCAGGTAGGCGATGCCAACCAGGGACACCGTGGCCAGGGTGATGGCGATGGGCCGCTTGACGGCGCGCCGGCTCCAGTTGCGGTCGTAGAAGGGCAGCGCGATCAAGATCAGGCCCGCGATGGCCGGGATCACCGCCGTGCCTACCACTTCCCATGCCCCGCCGAAGATCTTGAGGATCTGGAAGAGGAACAGGAAGTACCACTCCGGGCGCGGGTTGACGTGCTCGTGGTTGAGCGGGTCGGCCGGGTCGACGGCCGTACTACCCGGGCTTGTGCTGAACGAGTCGGCCGGGTGGATCAGCGCCATCGCAATCAGCACGATGGCCGTGACCAGAATATACATCGACGAACCGGCGATCGTCACCGGCCAGAAGGGCTGACCGTAGCGCGGGCGGCGCTGCTGCTCCGGGGTCAGATGGCCCCGGACCGCCTCCAGGCGCTCACCGCGCCCCTCGTCGTCATAGCGCGGCCCGTTCTGCTCGGGAATCTCTCGTACCGTAGCCATGGCTTAACGTCCTCCCTCTGCATCGTCGACGCCGGGCGCCGAACCGCCCGGGCGCAGCGACATGGCGGAGACACCGGCGTTCGGGCTTGCCACAGGGCGTTGGGCAAAGCGGTCGTTCGAGGACGAGGCGGCCTCGGGCACGTTGGGGATTTGCTTGAGAGTATCACCCTCGTCGGTGGCGACGACCAAACCGTCGGCCGCGCTGATGCCCTGGATGTTGACCAGCAGCAGGTGCAGGCCAAGCAGGCCGCCGGTGAGGGCTGGCAGCAGCAACATATGGATGGCGAAGAAGCGGCCCAGGGTCTGCCCGGTCAGGATCGGCCCACCGCGCACCAGGTTGGCTAGCGGCGTGCCCACGATTGGGATCGTATCGGCGATGTTGACGCCCACCGTGGTGGCCCAGTAGGCCTTCTCGTCCCAGGGCAGCAGGTAGCCGGTGAAGGCGAAGCCAAGGGTCATGGCCAGCAGCAGCACGCCGGAGAGCCAGGTCAACTCGCGCGGATACTTGTAGGCGCCCGCGAAGAAGCCGCGCATCATGTGCATGACGACCAGCACGACCATGAAGTAGTTGCCCCAGAAGTGCATGGAGCGCACCAACGAGCCGAAGGTCGAGGACATGATGACCTGGATACTCTGCCAGGCCTCCGAGGGCGAGACCGTGCCCGCGGCGGGACAGTGGCCCACGTAGTTCTGCTTGGTGCAGAGGAAGTAGGCTGTCTGCGCCACCGGATGGTACTGCATGGCCAGCAGCATGCCGGTGACAGCCTGGCTGATGAAGATAAACAGCGTCACCTCGCCCAGGTAGTCCAGCGGGTGGATGTGCAGCGGGACGGGGTGGTTCTTGACGAAGTCGATGGCGGGGCCACTGTGCAGCCGCTCGTCGAGCCAGGCGTCGAGGCCGGTGCGCTTCTTGGGTGGTTGCTGATGTTGTACGGCGCTCATATTACGATTGCCTTCCCTGGACGGTCACCTGATCGCCCTTAGAGGTGAAGTTGTACTTGTATAGCGGCGCCGGGGCAGGTCCGCCGATGTTCTGGCCCTCTTTGTTGTAGATCGAGCCGTGGCAGGGGCAGTTGAAGCTGTTGGAGGCAGGAGTCCAGCCGACGGGGCAACCTAGGTGCGTGCAGGTCTGCCCCAGGATCAAATCGACGCCCTTGGATGCGGCGCTCTTGCGCACGGCGTAGATGCCCTGCGCGTCGCCGCGCCCGGTGGCGTCGTAGATGAAGGGACCGGCCACACCGTTCTGGAAACTATAGCTCGTGCCATCGGGTCCGGTGATGCCGTCGGCCCCGACCGTGCCCAGGCTCTGCGCCCGGGCGCCCTCGCCCTTGCGGGGGACCAAATAGGCGACGATCATCCCGAGGTACCCGATGCTGACGATGCCGATCAGCGTGGTCATGGACAGGATCATAAAATTGTAGCGCGATGGCGGTGTGTGTGTCTGCGATGTGTGCGGGGTCGACGCCATTCCTCCTCCTCGTCTCGTTCACAGATGCGTGGGCGGTACATGTACCGTACATGTAGGGCAAAGAGGAGCGCGCCAGATGTCCGGTCATCGGGGCTAGGGAATCCAGTTACGAGCGCGCTCAGAGACCAGGGCACCTCTATACCGGTAGTATACGCGGTTTAGGCGCGCGGAACAAAGGGAATCCCTCGTTGCCTTGCCGCCTCGCCGCCGCTATCCCTGGCCCTGTTGGTCGAGCCGAGCGCGCAAGCGAGCAAGCTCTGCCTCCGCCACGTCAGCCCGCCGCGCCTCGGCCTCGGCGCGGGCGGCCCCTTCCTCGGCACGGATGGCCTCGGCCTCGGCGCGGGCGGCCTCTTTCTCGGCACGGATGGCCTCGGCCTCGGCGCGGGCGGCCTCTTCCTCGGACGACGGCAGGACGACCCCGGTCCGGTCGCGTACACGCAAGCGGTCGCCCGCGGCCCGATAGAGGCCGAGGCCTAGCGTCTCGCTCCACAGCGTTCCCTGTGCGTCGACCGTCCATGGCACGAAGGCCGCGGCCTCGCCGCGCCGGTAGCCGAAGAGGGCAGGACCGCCGTCCCGACGATGGGGATCGAAGATAGCTAACTCGCGCACGCCCATGGTATCGTAGAGGGCCGGCTTCTCCTCCAGGTCGCGCTGCCGACTCTCCTCGCTCACCACCTCCAGCGCGAACAGGGGCGGCCCCTCTTCGGCGACCCGCCAGGAGGTCCGCTCGCGATCCTCGGCCTCGGCCATGAACAGGTCGGGGACCACGGGGAGCGCCCGCCCGCTCACGGGCGCGGGCATGAAAACGTTGATCTCGGCCGAGAGATACCAGGGCAGTGCCCGCCGCTGCGCGTACAGGTGCAAGATCGACATCAGCAGGTCCACGACGCGCCATTGGAAGTCGGACATGACCATCCAGGGGGCCTCCTCGCTGTCGCCGGCGAGCAACAGCACCAGCAACTCGGTGTCGGTCAAGCGTTTCAACGGGGTGGGACGGTCGGTCAGCATGTCGTCTGCTCCTTCAGTCGCCTGATCGGTACGACTACGACCCGGCAAGGACCTTCAGGCCTATTTGCTCCTGCGACGGCTTCAGTTGCGTCTCTGGCGCGATGACGTCTTGCAATGCCAGGGGCAGCACCTCGTCCATGTGCTCGACGAAGACGATGCGCAGGTCGCGCTGCACATCCCTGGGGATCTCCGGGAGGTCCTTGCGGTTGCGCTTGGGGGCCACGAAGGTCTTGAGCCCGGCGCGGTGGGCCGCCAGCACCTTCTCCTTGAAGCCGCCGATCTCCAGCACGCGCCCGCGCAACGTGATCTCGCCGGTCATGGCTACCTCGCGCCGCACCGGCCGCCGCGTCAGCGCCGAGATCAGCGCCGTGGCCATGGTGATGCCGGCCGAGGGGCCGTCCTTGGGCACCGCGCCGGCCGGCAGGTGCACGTGGATCTCGAGCGACTCGTAGAAGCGCGGCTCCAGACCCAGGGCGTGGGCGCGCGAACGGGCGTAGCTAAGGGCGGCCTGGGCCGACTCGCGCATCACGTCGCCCAGCTGGCCGGTCAGCGTGACGTTGCCCTTGCCCTCCAGGATGGCCACCTCGCAGGTGATGAGGTCGCCGCCGGCCGCCGTCACCGCGACCCCGGTGGCCACGCCGACCTCGTCGTGCTCTTCGGCCAGACCATAGCTGAAGCGCGCCGGGCCTAGGTAGCGGCGCAGCAAGGGCTCGCTGACCGTGCGCGCGGTGCGCTTGCCCTCGGCCAGGCCGCGCGCCGCCTTGCGCGCCACCGTGCCGATCTCGCGCTCCAGGTTGCGCACGCCCGCCTCGTGGGTGTACTCGCGCGCGATCTGGCGCAGGGCGTCGTCGCCGAAGCGCAGATGCTCTGGCTGGAGCCCGTGCTCCTCCAGCTGGCGCGGTACCAGGAACTGGCGCGCGATGGCCAGCTTCTCGTCCTCCACGTAGCCGGGCAGATCGATGACCTCCATGCGGTCGCGCAGGGCGGGCGGGACCGGGTCGAGGATGTTGGCCGTGCAGACGAAGAGCACGCGCGAGAGGTCGTAGGGCACGTCCAGGTAGTGGTCGGAGAAGGCGTGGTTCTGCTCGGGGTCGAGTACCTCCAGCAATGCCGCGGAGGGATCGCCGCGGAAGTCCATGCCGATCTTGTCGACCTCGTCGAGCATGAAGAGCGGGTTGACCGTCCCAGCGGTGCGCATGGTCTGCAGGATGCGGCCGGGCAGGGCGCCGATGTAGGTGCGGCGGTGGCCGCGGATCTCGGCCTCGTCGCGCACACCGCCCATGGACACGCGCACAAAGGTGCGGCCCATCGACTGCGCGATGGAGCGTCCCAGGCTGGTCTTGCCGACGCCGGGCGGCCCCACGAAGCACAGGATGGGCGAGCGCATCTTCTGGGTCAGCTTGCGCACGGCCATATAGTCCAGGATGCGCTCCTTGACCTTGGGCAGGCCGTAGTGGTTGCGGTCGAGCAGGCGCGCCGCCTCGGCGATGTCGAGTGTATCCGCGCTGGCCTGCGTCCAGGGCAGCCCCAGCAGCCAATCGACGTAGCTGCGCACCATGCCCACCTCGGGCGAGGCCGGGGGCATGGCCGAGAGGCGCCGCAGCTCGACCTCGGCGCGCTCTTTGACGGCCGGCGGCAACTCGAGGCCGGCCAGCTTCTCTTGCAGCTCGCTCATGTCGCGCGTGAAGGGGTCGCTCTCGCCCAGTTCTTTCTGGATGGCGCGCAACTGTTCGCGCAGGAAATACTCGCGCTGGCTCTTGTCGACCTCTTGCTGCACCTGGGTGTGGATGCGGTTCTGCAGCTCCAGGATGTCGAGTTCTTTGCTCAGCAGCACGCTCATGTTCCGCAGCCGCTCCTCGACGGAGAGGGTCTGCAGCACCTCCTGGCGTTGCATCACCGTGATGTCGAGCGCCCCGGCCACCAGGTCGGCCAGCCAACCGGGCTCATCGACGTTCATGGCGGCGATATACGCTTCCTCGGGCAGCGTCTTACTGGCCTTGACCGTGCGCTCGAACAGGGCCAGCACGGCGCGCATCAGCGCCTCGATGATCGGGGTGCGCTCCGTTTCCTCCTCGATCGGCTCGACCCTGGCGATCAGGTAGGGCTCGTGCTGGTCGTAGCCCACCACGCGGACGCGACGCAGCCCCTGCACCAACACGGAGGTATGCCCATCGGGCATCTTCAGCACGCGGCCGATGTCGGCCTCGACGCCGATGTCGTACAGATCGCCGTCCTCGACGACTTCTTTCTCCCCGTCGCGCTGGGCTACGACGAGGAGGTTTGTATCGTGCAGCGTGGCCGCCTCGACCGCGTGGAGCGACTGCTCGCGGCTGACGTAGAGCGGCGTCACAGCACGCGGGAAGATGACCGTGTTGATCAGCGGCAACACGGCCAGATTGTGTGTCTTGGGACTGTCGGGTGTGTCGGTTGGGGTTCCCGTTCGGGGGGTCCGGCGCGCGCGTGGCAAGGGCTTCTCCTCCCTCTAATTGTACTTGACAGTGTACCAGATACGTTATCCCCAGGAGCCCTTACCCCCGGCCCCTCTCCCTGTGCGTGGGAGAGGGGAGAAAGGCGGCCACCGTATGACATATGGCACAATGGAAACGGCCTCGGGCAACGGCAAGCGGCAGGGCCGGAGCACGACGCGGGGGCGCTGCTGGTCGCGCTGCCCGCCCGCGCGCATCGTCGCCCGGAACACCGTCGTCGGCTACCGCCGGGACGGCAACGCCCTGGTCGCGGTCATCGACAGGCGCGCCATACCGATCTACGCCGCCGACGGGACCGTCCAGGCCGTGTCGACGTGGCCTCTTGCGCCGGGTCGGGAGCGGGCAGGTTCCCTACGCCGCCGACCGGACCGTCCAGGCCGTGTCGATGCCGCTGCACGTCGCGGGTAAGGGCACGCCGCACGTCGTCTCGACGTACGAGATATCTCGCTATAGCAACTATGCGGCGGCACGATCGACGACGACCTCACTCGTCACTAGCCACTACTCACTAACCACTCGTCGCGGTAGGGCCAGGACAAAGGTGCTGCCGCTGTCCCCGCTGTCGGCCAGCCACAGCCGCCCTCCGTGCTGCTCGGCGATCGCCCGGCTGATATACAACCCCAGCCCGAAGCCGGGGACGCCCTGCGCGGCGGCGTTGGCAGCGCGCCCAAAACGTTCGAAGAGGGCGCCGCGGTCGCCGGGCGGGATGCCGATGCCGCGGTCGCGGATGGAGATCTGGACCTCATCGCCGCCCACACCGGCGCTCGCCGTCGCGGCGCCGTCCGCGTCCCCGGCCGTCTCCGCCGCCCCAACGGGCGCGTCCGTCACGGAACGCGCGGCGTAAGGCCCGACCCGCGCCTCCACGTCGATGGCGCCCCCCGCCACGCTGTACTTGATGGCGTTGGTGAGCAGATTGTCCAGCACCTGGTCGAGGCGGCGCGCGTCGCCGTCAATCCACAACGCGGCGCCGGTCTCGCTGGTCTCGCTGGTCTCGCCAACGGCCGGCGTCGGTCCGCTCAAGCGCAACGTATGCGCGGCTGTCGTGGCCTGCAAGCGATCGACGGCGCCGCGCAGCAGCGGCATCAGGTCGAGCGGCGCGGGCCGAAGCTCCAGGCGCTGGCCCTGGATGCGCGACACGTCGAGCAGGTCGTTCACCAGGGCGACCAGGCGGTCGATCTGCGCCTCGGCCTGGCCAAGCCCTGCCAACGCGCGCGCCCGATCGAGGTTCTCGCGCCGCAGCCGCTGCGCCGTCAACTGCACCAGGCCCTTGATGCTGGTGATAGGCGTGCGCAAGTCGTGGCTGACCATGGAGATAAAGTCGTCGCGGCCCTGCTCAACCTCCTTGAGGCGCGCCACGGTCCGCTCCAATTGGGCCGTGCGCTGGTCCGACTGCCGCACCAGGTCTTCGATGCGCGCGGCGCGCGCGGCAAGTTCGCGGCGTTGCGCCCGAAGTTGCTCATTGCGCGCGGTCAGCCGCGCCGCCTCATCGCGCAGCGCCTCGTTCTGCGGACCAAGCTCCGCCGCCCGGGCGCGCAGCACATCGTTCTCCACCTCCAGCGCCTGGACCTGCGCGCGCTCCGCCCCCTCCGCGCGGACGCGCTCCACGGCCTCGGCCACCTGCGCGGCGATGGCCTGCAGCAGCTCTTCGTGCTCCGCGTCGAAAGCGGCGCGCGCGGCGCTGTCGACCTGCACGATGCCCAGGACGCGGCCCTGCACGATCAGCGGGACGGCCAGGTAGGAGCGGATCAGGGCGTTAGTCCCCACGTTGCGCGAGGCGGGGCGCACGACGTGCTCGGCGTCCAGGTCATCGCTGCGATAGGGGCGGCCGGTGGCGGCGACCCAGCCGGAGATGCCCGTGCCGACGGGCATGCGCACGCGCCACGCGGCCTCGTCGACGAGGCCACGCGCGGCGGCCAGGGTGAGCGCGCCATCCTCAATCAGGGAGATCGACCCGCCTTTGAACCGCATCACCCCCGTGAGAGGGGCCAGCACGGACTCCAGGATAGCGCCCATGTCGCGCGCGGCGGCCACCTCGCGGCCAATTGCGGCCAGCACGCGCTCGCGCTCCAGCGCCGCGGCCAACTCTTCCGGATTCCGGCCGCCCTCGTCCGCATCCACGGCAAACCCCCCCCGATTAACAAGATAAGTCAGGGAGCGTCACTGGGCAACCGGACCATCGTCGGCGCGCCCATAGGCCGATTACCTTAACGCTTGAGTCCACCTTAACTCTTGGGCTTGGCCACGTCCACCTCGACGCGCCGGCCGCGCAAGGTCGTGCTGTTGAGCGCCTGCAGCACCCGGTCGGCGTCGCTGTTCGGCACCTCGACGAACGCGAAGTTGTCGTACAGGTCGATCGACCCGACCCGGTTGCCGGGCAGGCCGGCCTCGTTGGCGATCGCGCCGACGATGTCCATGGGACGGATACCGGCGCGACGTCCGGCGTGGATGAACAGGCGCGTCATGCCCACCTCGACGCCCGCATCGGCGGCGGTGGCGCGGGCGCCATGACCATTGCCATGCGGCGTGGCGGCGGCCTCCGCGCGCACCAGGGTCCCATCGCCGAGCACCTTGAAGGCCGCCGCCGCGATGTCGACCGGATTGTAGTCGTCGCCCAGCGCCTCGACCATCGACAGGTAGGGGTCGAGCCCGCCCTCGTCGATGGCGCCGCGGATCTGGTCGAGCACCGCCTCGCGCTTGCGCGCGGCCACGTCCGCCGGGGACGGCAGGCGCATGCGCACCAACCGGCGGCCGATCACGCGCTCGATGGTGCGCAGCAGGCGCTGCTCGCGCGGCGTCACCAGCGTGATGGCGTCGCCCTCGCGCCCGGCGCGGCCGGTGCGCCCGATGCGATGCACGTAGGACTCCGGGTCCCAGGGGATGTCGTAGTTGATCACGTGGCTGACGTCCGGGATGTCGAGGCCGCGCGCGGCCACGTCGGTGGCGACCAGAATCTCGACCTGGCTGGCGCGGAAGCGGTTCATCACGCGGTCGCGCTGCGTCTGGTTGAGGTCGCCGTGCAACACCTCGGCCGAGTAGCCGCGGCCCTGCAAGCTCTCGCAGAGGGTGTCGGCCTCGCTCTTGCGGGCGCAGAAGATGATGGTCGAGGCCGGCGTCTCGAAGTCCAGGATGCGCGTCAGCGCGTCGAGCTTTTCGCGGCCGGAGACGTCGTAGTAGACCTGGCGCACCTGCGGCACGGTCATCTTCTCGTTCTCGATGGTCACGCGGGCGGGGTCGCGCATGTAGCGGCGCGCCAGCGCGACGATGCGCGGCGGCATGGTGGCGGAGAACAGGCCGGTCTGCCGGTCGGCGGGGACCTGCTCCAGGATGAACTCGATATCCTCGATGAAGCCCATGTCCAGCATCTCGTCGGCCTCGTCCAGGATGACGGCGCGCACCTGGTCGAGCGCCAGCGTGCCGCGCCGGATGTGGTCCATGATGCGTCCGGGTGTGCCGATGACCACCTGCACGCCGGCGCGCAGGGCGCGCAACTGCCGCTCGATGGGCTGGCCGCCGTAGACGGCCAGCGAGGAGACGCCCTTGCGCTTGCCCATGCGATGCAGCGCCTCGGCCACCTGCACGGCCAGTTCGCGCGTGGGGGCCAGGATGAGGGCCTGGGGATAGTTGGCGGCGCTATCGAGGCACTGCAGGATGGGCAGCCCGAAGGCCGCCGTCTTGCCGGTCCCGGTCTGCGCCTGGGCGATGACGTCACGCCCCTGCAGCATCAGCGGGAGGACCTGCTCCTGGACGGGCGTGGCCTCTTCGAAGCCCAAATCGGCGATGGCTTGCAGGATCTCGGGGTCGAAAGAGAAGGTAGTAAACGGTGCGGGCATTGAGTGCTCCAGGTGAAATCCGGCCCCCAGAGACGACCGTTAAGGCGTCGAAAGGGTCGGTGAGAGAAAACAGAAAAAGGGCCTCGCGCTGGAGGCCCGCACGCCGATCGGTATGATCACGTGTCTTGCGTGATGTGGATGCGTCACGGTCGTTCGGAGAGAGGGGATCTACCTATTAGATAGGCAGACGACACCCATGCTTTATAAAGTATATCAGGTTACGGATCGGCTTCCGCACGACGGGGACGGGAAGTTTGGGGCCGTTTATTTGTCGATCGCGTGGGCAATTCTCGGGGGGTAGGGGCGTATTGCATACGCCCCTACCCCGGCCCGACTGTCCTGCCCCGAGAACGACATGGCTCTGCCGGGAAGTTGTGATCGGCGTAGCATAGGGACATGATGTACCGATCCTCCGGGCTCGTAGGAGTACTCACAGCGGAGCGAACGCCGCCGCGACGCTCGCGGACACGGCGCGCCGGTTGGCGTCGCCCGGCCTGTGCGCTCGGAGGCCTGACGCTACTCGGCGGCCTCATCTATTGGCTCGTCTCGCTGCAATTGGTCGGGGCGGCGGATCCCTATGGCGTGGGCGCGCTGGCCGTCGCCCGGTTCCACCAGCAGTATCCGCGCGCGATCCCGCTCAGCGTCCGCGTGGCGCGGACAAACGTGGGCTGGATAGGAGAGTGCGAGGGCCTCGCCCTGCTCCAGGGGGAGTGGATCACCCAGGGCGTCTTGCGGCCCAATGGCATGGTCCTCCTGGGCCGGCAGGGCCGCGGGCACGGCCTCTGGATCGTCGACGCCGAAGTGGCCCGCGGCCCGCGCGCCCCCGGCGTCCGCCCCCCCTGGCCCCAACTCCTCCCCTTCGGCCCGTCGCACCCCCTCTGGGGCGACGTGAAGTGATGAGTGGCTAGTGATGAGTGGCTAGTGACGAGTGACGAGTGAGGTGGGACGGGAGTGGGCCTGTCGCTAAGTCTGGATTTCGCACGATGATCGTGGTGGTCAAGTAGGGACCTGAACAAGCCGTTTTCACCGCCAAACACGGCATCGAAACGCCGGAAGTGCTGCCGAAACGGGCGATATTCCGGCCTTGCCCCGGCGATTTTATCTCCGTGCGAAATCCAGACTAAGATCCTGACGAAAACCTACAACGTCCCAGATAACTATGGGGTGCGTATCCATCACGCATGAACCGTCCCGGCGATGTGTCGCCCCCTGGCCACCCCTGCCGAGCACTACCGCGGCCGCTAGCCGTCACAGCCCCCGTACCGGGACGGATGGGACGATACGCCAACGGTGCAGGGACCGCAACGTCTCGTACCCGCGCGTCGTCCTTGATCGGCGCATCCATTGAGTATGATCGGTACGGGCCGCCGCGTGTGTGCAGACACGGAGTGGCCCACGCCCCCACGCCGACCATGGTCAGGCCCTCGTGCGCGTCCATGCATCGAGCGTGGATCAGATCGACACGATCGTGCGCTCCGGCACACTGCGCGTGCGCACGGGGAAGAATTTCCCTAAACGCACCGGGATCGACTTCGCGGGAGAGGTGGTCGCGATCGCGCCTGACGCGCCGCACGTCACGGTGGGCGAGCGCGTCTGGGGGGTGATGCCGCTCGCGGTTGAACGCGGAGTCGGCCAAGGCAGCACCGCGGATTTTATCACGATCGCGACCACCCGCCTTGCGGCGAGCCCGCAACGTCTCAGCTCTATCGAGGCCGCGTCGATCTCCATCGCTGGCGCGAGTGTCCGCCGTTTGCCCTGCGACTCCAGTCGCAGGCCGTCCACCAGCCTCTCTCGTCACTCGCCGCTCGCCACTAATCACATCCGTCCCACCTCACTCGTCACTCGTCACTAACCGCTCGTCACTCTGGTACTGCAACTCGTAGAGGTTGCGGTAGACGCCGGCGCGGGCCAGCAGTTCGTCGTGCGTGCCCTGCTCCACCACGCGGCCCTTGTGCAGCACGATGATGCGGTCGACGTTGCGGATGGTGGAGAGGCGGTGCGCGATGATGATCGAGGTGCGCCCCGTCATCAGGCGCGCCAGGGCATCCTGGATCAGCGCCTCGGTCTCGGTGTCCACGCTCGACGTGGCCTCGTCCAGCACCAGCAGGATCTCCGGGTTGAAGGCGATGGCGCGGGCGAAGGTCAGCAGTTGCTTCTGTCCCACCGAGAGGCCGGCGCCGCGCTCGCGCACCGGCGTGTCGTAGCCCCCCGGCAGCGCGGAGATGAAGGGGTCGGCGTTGACAAAGCGCGCCGCGGCGCGCACGCGCTCGTCGTCGATGTCCCGCTCGTGCAGGCGGATGTTGCCCTCGATGGTGCCGGTGAAGATGAAGGGGTCCTGCAGCACCACGCCGATGTGCCGCCGCAGGTCGCCCTGCGCCAGGTCGCGCACGTCGTGGCCGTCGATCAGCACCGCGCCGCGCTGCACGTCGTAGAAGCGCGACAGCAGCGAGATCAGCGAGGTCTTGCCCGCGCCGGTCGCGCCGACAAAGGCCACGCTCTCGCCCGGCTTGATATGGAACGACACGTCCTTCAGCACCCACTCCTCGGCGTTGTAGGCGAACCAGACGTCGCGGAACTCCACCTCGCCGCGCACGCCATCGAGCGGCGCCGGGTTTGCTGGATCGTCGACCGTCACCGGCTCGTCGATCAGGCCGAAGATGCGCTCGCTGGCGGCCATGGCGGCCTGCAGCAGGTTGTACTTCTCCGACAGGTCGCGGATGGGCATGAAGAAACGGTCGACGTAGCTGAGGAAGGCGAACAGGGCGCCCACCGACAGCGCATGATTGACCACGTTGCCCCCGCCGTACCAGACCACCAGCGCGATGGAGAGCGCGGCCAGCACGTTGACCGTGGGGTAGAAGAGGGCGAAGTAGAACAGCGAACGCAGATTGGAGGCCGTGTAGGCCTCGTTAAGATCCTTGAACGCGGCGAAGTTGCGCCGCTCGCGATTAAAGAGCTGCACCACCGTGGCCCCCGCGATGTTCTCGGCGGTGTAGGCGTTGAGGCGGGCCAGCCGCGTGCGGATCTGCCGGTAGGACTCGCGCATGCGGCCGCGGAAGTAGGCCATGGCCAGCACGATCAAGGGCAGGGTGACGAACGTGACCAGCGCCAGCCGCCAGTTGACCAGCAGCAGCACGATGATGATGCCCAGCAAGGTGAAGATGTCGCCGAAGATAGCCACCGCGCCGTTGGTCAGCAGGTCGTTGAGCGCGTCCACGTCGTTGGTGAGGCGCGTGATCAGGCGCCCGACGGGGTTGCGGTCGAAGAAGGCCAGCGAGAGGCGCTGCAGGTGCGAGAAAATCTCCATGCGCAGGTCGTACATCACGCGCTGGCCCAGGTAGCCCAACAGTACCTGCTGAGCGTAACGCAGGGCGAAGCCGGCCAGCAAGGCCAGCAGGTACCACATCGTGGCAACGAGCAGCCCGCGCTCGTACCCGGCCAGGGCGCTGGCGCTCAAAGCGCCGTGGGTCGCGTGCGCTGCCCGCGCCGCGCCGCACGTCCCGCTGCCGTCGGCGCCGCGCAGGGCGGGGCAGACGTCGGCGTCGAGGGCGGTCTTGATGATGAACGGCCCCGCCAGGTCGACCAGCGCGCCGAGCAAGAGCAGCAGCACGCCGGCGACCACGCCCAGGCGATAGGGACGCAGATAGGCCAGCAGACGGCGCATCAGGCGTCCGTCGTAGGCCTTGCCCAGGATCTCGTCGTCCTGCAATTGGTCAGCCGGTGTGCTCATGGGTCCACGTCCAATTCTTCGCTGAGCAGTTGCCGACGATACATCGCGGCGTAGAGGCCGCCGCGGGCCACCAGCTGGGTGTGCGTGCCGCGCTCGACGATGCGGCCCTCGTCGAGGACCACGATGGTGTCGGCGTCGCGCACCGTCGAGACGCGGTGCGACACGATCAGCGCGGTGCGCTCGGCCATGATGCCGCGCAGGCCGCGCAGGATCTGCTCCTCGGTGCGGGTATCGACGGCGGAGAGCGCGTCGTCCAGCATCAGGATGCGCGGCCGCTTCATGACGGCGCGCGCGATGGCGGTGCGCTGCTTCTGGCCGCCCGAGAGCGTCACGCCGCGCTCGCCGACCGTGGTGTCGAAGCCCTGCGGGAAGTCCGCCACATCCCTGGCCAGCTGCGCCACCGTTGCCGCGGCCATGATCTCGTCGGGGGTGGCGTCCTCCACGCCGTAGGCCACGTTCTCACCGAGCGGGACCGAAAAGAGAAAGTTCTCCTGCTGCACCAGGCCGATGTCGCGGCGCAGCGTCTCCAGCGGCCAGTCGCGCACGTCCACGCCGTCGATCAGCACGCGCCCGCGCGCGGGGTCGACGATGCGCGGCAAGAGGCTGAGTAGGGTCGTCTTGCCCGCGCCGGTGGGGCCGACGATGGCCACGGTCGCGCCGGCTGGGATGTGTAGGTTGAGGTCCCGCAGCACTGTCTGGCCCTCATAGTTGACCTCGACGCCCTGGAAGTCGATGGCACCGGCCATGCGCGGACGCGGCGCCGGCACGGGGCGCGTCCGCTCGGCGATCGCGGGCGGCCGCTCGACCACCTCGCGCACGCGCTTGAGCGAGGCGTCGCCCTGCTGGAACAGGTTGAACGACCAGCCCAGCGCGATCATCGGCCAGGCCAGCTGCCCCAGGTAGGACGTAAACTGCACGAACTGGCCCAGGCTCAGGCGCCCGTCGATCACGTCGTTCCCGCCGACCCACAGCACCACGGCCACGGAGAGGCCGGCCACCAAGCCCATGGCCGGCCACAGGCCCGCTGTGAGGCGGATGTAGCGCATGCTGCTGTCTAGATACCCCTCGCTTTGGCGAGCAAAGGCGGCAATCTCGTGGTCTTCCTGCACGTAGGCCTTGACCACGCGGATGCCGGAGAAGTTCTCCTGCGCGGCGGACGAAAGGTCGCCGAAGCGGTCCTGCACGCGGCGGAACGAGCGCTCGATGCGCCGCCCCAGCAGCATGAAGATGACGGTCATGATGGGCAGGAACGCGCCGGCCAGCAGGGTGAGGTGGCCGTCGAGGAAGGCCATGGCGCCCATGGTCAGGCCGAAGGCGATGATGGTATTGGCGAGGTTGCTGATACCGGGGCCGAGCATCATGCGCACGGCGTTGAGGTCGTTGGTGGAGCGGGCCACCAAGTCTCCCACCTTATTGCGCTGGAAAAAGGCCAGATCGAGGCTCTGGTAGTGCGCGAAGAGGCGGTTGCGCAACTCGTAGCCGATGCGGTGCGAGACGCTATTGATGCTCCAGCGCGTGGAAAAGCTGAACACGGCCTGGACCAGCGCCACGGCGACGAAGAGCAGGGCGTACTGCCACAGCTGGAGAGCGGGATGCGCCCGGCCCAGGCTGTCGATGGCCTGCTGCAGGATCAGCGGCCCGAGGAGGGCGATGCTGTTGGCGCAAAGGGCAAACAGGATGCCCGCGAGCAGGATCGCGGCGTGACGGCGCAGTGAGGCGCGGAGATAGAGCAGCGCGGACATACTTCTAGTGTACCGTAGCGGGGCGCGCGAGGGTCCTGGTGAAGGGCCTGCGACTAAAGTCGCATGGCAGGATAACGGACACTAAAGTGTCACCGGGATGAGAGTCTCCCGAGCGACTTCAGTCGCCGTACCCTGCCGTGTAAATCGCAGATTTTCGTCCGTGGGGGCGTCCCGCAGGGACATGACAATCTGCCATGCGACTTTAGTCGCCGTACCCTGCCATGCGACTTTAGTCGCAGGCTACCCTTGCGGTGAGGGCTATGCCTGCGGCGTGGCGGGCATGGCCGTGAGCACGGAGGCGCGCACCTGGTCGAAGCAGGTGCTGCAATAGACGGGCTTCTCCAGTCGAGGCAGGAAGGGGACCTGCGTCTGCGTGCCGCACTGGGCGCAGACCACGGGGTGCATCTGGCGGGCGACGGGCTGAGCGGCCGTTGCCGTTGCTCCTCTCAGGCGAGCGCGGTTCACGGCGCGGCACGTCAGGCAGCGCGTGGGCTGGTTCACATACCCTTTCGAAGCGAAGAACTCTTGCTCGCCGACGCTGAACAGAAACTCGTTCTCGCAATCCCGACACTGCAGCATTTTGTCCTGGTACGTCACATTCACGACAGCGCACTCCTTGGAGAAATGGGGTCTGTGAGCCATCGCCCCCGATCGGGTATGGCTCATAGTGGAGCAGGGTACTACAGGTGCGCCGTGGTTGTCAACCGTTATGGTTCCCGATAGCAGAAAACGCCGTAGCGCGCACAAAAAAAGGCTTGCGGATTGCCACGCGCCACGGGTGGGCGACGGCAGGTCGGCCTCTCACGACACGCCCACGATGGTCAGCGCACCACGCCTAGAGTCCTTGTCGACCACCGCGAACCGGCCCGTGCGCGGGCCCGACCGCAAAAATTGCCGCGCCCGACGTTTATCTATTCGGATAGTTCGCGCCCTCGCTCCGCTGCGTCAGCGCACGAGCACCAAGGCGTGGCCGTTATGTGGGTTTTACGTGCCTATATCCCTATATGATGTGGGTCCACTTCATGGCGCACGGGCCTCGTGCATTGTAGACTGGACCCAGCAGTCGCGAGACGTCCTGCTCGTCACCATCACTAGCTCAAGTACTGACTGGAGACAAGCATTATCCGTTCATGTGAAGGAGGAGGTGGACGATGACGATGGCGATGGTGGAGATCACGTTGTTCGGGGTGCTGGCGGTGGG
>JAABUZ0100001779.1_pt1 | contig 38895 bp, 41 predicted proteins | sample 5562091 | NCBI WGS metagenome assembly JAABUZ01 (sample SAMN12813069, study PRJNA571459) | rock metagenome | isolation source: Antarctica rocks | place: Antarctica: Victoria Land, Linnaeus Terrace sud | collected 2015-12-21 | reverse complement strand
TCGACAAGGAGGTAAAGGCGCTGATCAACGCCGCCCAAGCCCACGCCACCGGGGTGCTGCAAGCCAACCGCGCGCAGCTCGAGCAGATGGCCGAGCTGCTCCAAGAGGAAGAGACCCTCGAAGGCGCCGCGCTCGCCCAGCTGCTCGGCACCGTGCCCGTGACCCCCACCACCGACGGATCGGCGCTAGCGCCAACCCCCACCCCCAAGCCCCCCGCGGCTAAGGGCCTGTAGCCGGGTTGGCTAGTTGGGGTCACCCATCGCCGCCGCACCGAACAGGAGCAGCCCGACGGATGCGAGGCAGGCGACGAAGATCGCAGAGCGACCATGGTGGCGAACCGTCAAGCTACTCCTCCCGGATCAAACCTAGGCCGCGGCCGCGGGCTCGCGGTCAAGCAGGGCGGCGGGTAGTGGCCCCGGACCCCGCGCCGCGCAGACGGCCTCCATCAGCTCCTCGTAGCGATCGGTGACCGCGTCCCACGAGTACTGCCGGGCCCGGGCGAGGGCGCGCTGGCGGTAGTCGAGGACCTCCTCGGGGTGATCGAGCAGACGCCTCAGCTGAGCGGCTAGATCCTCCACCCCGGCGCGACCGGAGAAGAGCACCCCGGCGTCGCCGACGGTCTCCACGTTGGGGCGGTGGTCGTTGACCAGCACGCAGTTCCCGGCCGCCATCGCCTCCAGGATCACCGGATGGGTGCCCCCGACCTCGGTGGGGGCGCAGAACAGGTAGGCGTGGCGCTGCAGCTCCCAGTAGCCCCGCCCGAACACGTAGCCGGGGAAGACCACGCGCGGGTCGGCGGAGCGCCACACGTGACGGATGTACTCGTCGGCATAGGGGGCGCCGCCGACGATCGCCAGCTTCATGTCCCGCGCGCGGCTCGCCGAGATCCGGCTGAAGGCCTCCACCAGCAGGTGCGGGTTGTTCTCCGGCTCCAGCCGGCCGACGAAGAGGATGTACTTGCGCGGCTCGAGGCCCAACCGCTGCAGCGTCTCCGTCCCGTCGTAGCCGGGATCCTGGACGCCGTAGGGCACAACGTCGATCAGCTGGCCGTAGCGGCGCTGGAAGATGTCGGCGACGGCGTCGCTGTCGGTGATCGCCTGGTCGGCGAAGCGCGGCGCGGTGCTCTCGGCAAAGCGCAGGTAGGCCTTGGCCAGCGCCGGCCATTTGCGGCGATCGGAGTCGAGACCGTCGATGTTGATCACCGTCGGGATGCCGGCCCAACGCGCGATCATGCACAGGGGCGAGTTACCGGCGATGAAGAAGAGCGCCACGTCCGGCCTGGTCACGCGGGCCACGTGCACCGCCGAGACGGCGGTGTGCACGAACGTGTCCAGGTACTTGTTCTGCACCGTGCGCAGGTGCACGAGCTCCGCTCCCTTGTAGCGCCGCAGGGATGGATCGACGACGTGGGGGCGGCAGTAAACCACCACCTCGTGACCGCGCTCGGTCAGGCGCGCGGTGAGCTGCTCGACGGCGGTCTCGAATCCGCTGTAGGAGGCGGGAATCCCGCGGGTGCCGAGGATCGCGATCTTCATGCGGGCATGGCGAGGGTGATCGGTTTGCGCCTGGTGAGCCGGCTCATCGAGGTGAAGCCCTGAGAGCTAGAGAGTAGGCCTCGACGTGAGCGCGTGCACAGCTGGCCCATGAGAAGTCCCGCGCGCGGCGCCGCCCACGGGTGGAGAGCTCCTGCGCCAGCGCCGGGTCATCCGATATCTCGGACATCGCCCTGGCAAAGGAGGCGGGATCGTGGGGGTCGGCATAGCGCGCCGCGTCGGCGCAGAGCTCCGCGACCCCCGGGACCGCCGCGGCCAGCACCGGCGCTCCCAGCGCCATTGCCTCCAGGAGCGTAAGGCCGAAGCCCTCGTAGAGGGAGGGGTGCACGAGCGCCATGGCGCCCGCCAGCAGGCGGCGCAACTGTGCCTCGGAGGGCGAGCTCTGGACGCGAACACCCGGGTCCCGGGCAGTCGCCGAGCCCGCCAGCATGAGGTCCAGCGGCGCGAGAGTGGCGCTGCGGTAGAGCGAGTAGGCCTGCAGCAGCACGTCCAGGTTCTTGCGTGGCTCCGCGTCGCCGACGTACAGGAAGTACCCAGGCGGCGCCGGCCGGGGGCGCTCGCCCGTCAACGGGGTCCGCTCACCGTCCTGCACCTGGCCGGGGCCGAGCGGCGCCACCACGATCCGCTCCGGGGCCAGCCCCCACAGCTCCCGGGCATCGGCGGCGGTGGTGGCGCTGATGCAGATCACAGCATCCGCCGACCGGGCGGCGGCGCGGTGGGTCAGCTGCGCCCAGCGGCGAAAGCGGGGATCGAAGCACTCCGGCAGCCGCTCGAAGGCCAGGTCCAGGACGGTCACCACCTGCGGCACGCTCGCCACCGGAGCCAGCGCCGGCAACGGGTGATGGATCACCTCGGCGCCCAGACGCCGGGCCAGCCGCGGCAGCACGATCGCCGTCCAGCCCAGGTCCGAAGACAGATTGCGCAGGCTGCCCAAGCCGCCGCCCGCCGGGGGAGGGCGGCGAGGATTGGCCACCGCCACGACCTCCACGTCCCCCAGCGCTCTCAGCTCCTGGCACAGCCGCCGCAGGTAGACGCCGGTACCCGAGAGCGGCGCGCGGCGCTCGTAGGTTACGTCGATCAGCACCCGCACGCGGGATCCGCCCCCGCCCTCAGCGCACCGCGCGGGCCAGCAGCATCCGCGCCACCGGTGCGGGACCGCCCACGGTCCCGATCGTGATCTCGCCGAAGCCGAACTCGTGCAGCAGCTGCGCCAGCGAGCGGCGGCTGTAGAGGTGCAGGTGATCGCCGAGGGGCGGCGAGAACCGCTCGATTCCCCCGAGGGCCAGCCGTAGCCGACCGTGGGAGGGCGTCGTCACCAGCAGCCGCCCGCGCGGCGCCAGCACCCTCCTGACCTCCGAGAGCCATGCGCCGGTATCGGCAACGTGCTCGATCACCTCACTGGCCCAAACCACCGTGAAGCGATTGTCCCTGAAGGGCAGCGGCCCGTCTATCGGCACGCTCACGAAGCGCAGCCGGGGATGGCGCTCCCGGGCCCGGCGCAGCGCCGCCTGCGCCACCTCGGCCCCCACCGCCTCGACACCCGCCCCGGCGAGCTCCGGCGTGAAGCGACCGTCGCCGCAGCCGAGGTCGAGCGCGCAGTCCCCCGCCTGCAGCTCCGCGCGCAGAAACGACAGGCGGGCTTTCAGCTCCGGGCCGGGAACGTCCTCGGGCAGCCGCTGCCAGAGATCCTCCAGGTACTGCTGCACGCGCCGACGGTAGCGAGCAGAGCACCGAGCACCGCACCCCCGGCGAAGATCACCAGTGGTGCACTAGGCTCAAGGGCGATGGAGGAAGCGGTGATGCAGAACCCCCTGCGGGTCCCGGCGCGCATCCCCGCGCCGGGACTCGGACGGCGCCTGCTCGCCGTTTGCGCCACCGACCACCCCGGTGGCGCCGAGCTTCACCTGCTGCGGCTGCTGGAGGGCCTGGCCCGCCGCGGTTGGCAGATCACGCTCTCCACGCCGGGGCCGGGACCGCTGCGCGAGCTGGCCCGGACCGCCGGGCACCGGTGGCTGGCGCTGCCCCTCGGCGGCCTGCGGCGAGGGGCGGGGGCGAGGGCGCTGCGCGCCTGGCCCCGGGCGCGGCGGCTGGCCGGGGCGGTCGACGTCGTCTACCTCAACGGGGGGGTGTGCGGCCGGCTGCTCCCGGCGCTGCCTGCCGGCCGAGCGCGGCGCGTGCTGCACGTTCACGACATGGTCACGCGGGTCCCCCGCTTCTGGCGTCAGGCTGAGGTCGTGCTGGCGGACTCGCAGGCAGTCGCCCGGCGGCTGAAGGGCCTCCGGGCCCAGGTCGTCTACGGGCCGGTCGACCCGGATCCGCCCGTCGTCGAAGCCCCGTGGCCCGTCGGCAGCGGGCCGGTGATCGGCTTCGTGGGCCGGATCGAGCCGCGCAAGGGACCGCTTGATCTCGTCCGCGCCCTTCCTGCCCTCCGGCGAGAGCTTCCCAGGGCGCGGGTGGTCATAGTGGGAGATGATCCCTTCGGAGCAGATCCCAGCTACACCGATCAGGTGATCCGCGCCCCTCAGATCGAGCACTACCCATGGAGCGCCGGCGCTCCGGGGTTGATGCGTCATCTCGACGTGCTGGTGCTGCCCTCCTACGAGGAGCCCTTTGGCACCGTCCTGGCCGAGGCGATGATCGTCGGCACCCCGGTGGTGGCCACCCATGTCGACGGCCTGCCCGAGGTGGTGCAGGACGGGCGTACCGGGCGGCTGGTCGCCCCCGGCGACCCGCCCGCGTTGGCGGCGGCAATCCTGGAGGTGCTGGCTGACCGGGAGCGGATGTCCGCCGCGGCCGCGGCGGGTGCCCGGCGCTTTGCCACCCCCGCCTACGTCGATCGGGTGCAGGCGCTGATCGCTCCATGAGGGTGGCCTACGACAGCCGCCCGGCCAAGGACTCGCGCGGGATCGGTCGCTACGCCCGCTGCCTGCTGGCGGGGATGCGCGAGGCAGGGTACGGCGAGATCGTCGAGACCTCCCACCCCCGTGGCTTCGACGTCTTCCACTCGCCGTGGATCGACGGAGCGCAGCTGCGCTCCCCGATCCCGATGGTGGTGACCCTCCACGACCTGATCCCGCTCAAGCGGCCCGGGGAGTACCTGCGCTCCGGCGTGCGCTTCAAGCTCCGCTACCTGGCGGTGCAGCGCGCAGTGCGCGTGATCGTGCCCACCACCGCCGTCGCCGACGACGCGATGCGGATGCTGCACATCCCCTCACAGCGCATCGCCGTGATCGCCGAGGCCGCCGCCGCCGCGCTTCACCCGCGCTCCTGCGACGAGGTGCAGGCGGTCAGGAAGCGCTTTGCGCTGCCCGAGCGCTACCTGCTGTGGGTGGGCGGGCTGCGTACGCCCGATCCCCGCAAGCGGGTGGCGGCGCTGGCGCGCGTCCGCCGGACGCTGCCGCTGGTGCTGGTGGGCGACCCCGGGCCCTGGGCCCGGGAGCTGCCCGACGTGACCCTGACCGGCGAGGTCGACGACGACGAGCTGGCCGCCATCTACACCGGTGCTCACGCGCTCGTGTTTCCCAGCGACGACGAGGGCTTCGGGTTGCCGCTGGTGGAGGCGCTGGCCTGCGGGACCCCGGTCGCGGCCTGCGACGTGCCGGCCGTGCGAGAGGTGATGGGAGGCATCGCCACGCTCAGCCCGATCGACGACCTACCGGGCCTGGTCCACGCCGCCGAGGCGAGCGTCCGTCCGGCGCCCTCCCCCCCGGACTGGAGCTGGAGCGATGCCGCCAGCGCCACCTGGGAGGTGTACGAGGACGCGCTGCGAGCTCCTACGCGCTGGCGGGGCGGGCGGCGCACGCCGGAGAGTCAAGCCGGCTAGGGGGGAGCGCTGGGGTCGGCTCGGGTTACCAGCCGCCGTCACCAGCATCGTCGAGAGAGAAAATCTCTCCTGTAGCGGGATCGGGGACGTTATGCAAGAGCGGATCGGTCGGCAGGAGCTCAAAGACATAGCCAGCTCGGCGCCGGCATCGCTCGATCGTTTGTGCATTGATCATGTCTACCCGGTTGACGTGACCCTCCGCGTCCCTTCGAAGCCTCCCGCCCAGGATCTGACGCCGCACGAGACGGGCCCGAAGCTGTCCGAGATCAGCGCCCATATACCAGAGTTGCGCAAGGCACCGTGGCACTTGATTCCACGGTGACCAATCGAGTACCAGGTAGTTGCCTTCAAGAAACACCAGCTTTACGTCTGAGCTCACGACAATCGCATCCTCGACAGGATCATCCATGACTCGATTGAAGTCCGGCCATGAAACGGGCCCGCGCGCCGCGGCCAGCTCTTCGAGCTTATCTACGAAGCGCTGAGCCTCAAACGTCTCTGGTGCACCTTTACGGTCCGCGAGGCCAAGTCCCGACAGCCGTTGATTTGTCATGTGAAAACCATCCATGGGAAGCGCCATCGCCCTCTCTTTCAGGCGTCGACTCGTCGACGCAGCTAGAGCTTGGGATAGCAGTGACTTCCCGGCTCCCGGTGGCCCCGCGATGCCGATTACGACGCGTCGATCAGCATGGTGCAGGCTCGCCAGGGCTCGCTCCGTTAGGTGAGCGACTGAGGTAAGTGTTGGCCGAGCGGCCGTCTGCTTCGACAACGCGTCAGTTTCTACTTTGAAGATGGAGTGCTACGCAGACAGATTACCGGCCACTCCCCCCAGGCACGAGACCGAACGGCGGCCGGGCGGTGCGCCGGCGCCTTTGGATCAGCGCTCGGCGGCGCCGGGCCCCGGGCAGCAGCCGCCACGCCTCGGCGTAGCCGCCCAGCAGGTGAGGCTCGCGCAACAGCGCGTGCCCCAGCGCCAGCACCTCGTAGGCGACGATCGCCGGTGCGTCGCGCGCCAGCCCGGCCCGGGTCTCGTTCTTGGCCATCATCAGGAGGCGGTTGCGGAACTGCAGCCGCCGCGCCGACTCGCTCATCCGGGCTCGCGTGGAGGGGCTGTAGGTGCGCACGTGGCGGGCGAGCGCGGCCGGCTCGTAGAGGCAGCGCCAGCCGAGCAACCGGGCCCGCCACGCGAGGTCGGCGTCGGAGGCCCACAGCTCCATGTCCTCGTCGAGCAGCTCGTAGCCTCCCAGCGCGCAGTCCTCCAGCGTCTCACGCCGGTACAGAGCGGCAGCGCCGTCGGCGCCGAAGGCCTCGGCGGCCACGGAGAACGCGCTGGCCGGCCGGCCGTGGCCGACGAGTCCGTTCTTGCGACGCCGGTCCAGGAACATGCCCGCCGCATCGATCTGGCCGGCAGGGAACCCCGCTGACCCCGGCGGGCCGGCCCGCTCGCGGCCGCCAGGAGCCTCCGCCCGCAGCAGCTTGGGGGCCACCGAGCCGACACCCGGCTCGGCCAGGGGGGGCAGCATCGCGGCCAGGCACCCCGGCTCCAGGAAGCAGTCGGCGTTCAGCAGCAGCACGGCATCGCCGCCGGTGGCCGCGACCGCCTGGTTGACCGCGGCGGCGTAGTTGACGCGGCGCGGCAGCCGCAAGTGGACGGCGCCGTGGCGGGCGGCGAGCTCGGCGGTCTGGTCGCGGCAGGCGTTGTCGACCACCACGACTTCCGCCGCCGGCTCCTGCGCCAGCGCCGCCGGCAGGGAGTGGGCCAGCATCGGCGCCTCGTCGACGCTCAGCAGCAGGATCGAGACGGACCTGGCTGTCACAGAAGCTCCACATACGTCTCGCTCGTGGCCATCGCCGCCCGCTTCCAGCTGAAGCCGCGGGCATGCTCCAGGCCCCGCCGAGAGAGCTCGGCCCGGGCGGAGTCGTCGGCTAGGACGTGGTCAAGGAGCGCCTCCAGCTGCGCCTGCGCATCGTGGGCCTCGGCATCGAACAGGACGCCCGCGTCGCCCGCCGTCTGCGCCAGCGCCGTCCCGGCGGCGGCGATCACCGGCGTACCTCGGGCCATCGCCTCCAGCACCACCAGGCCAAACCCCTCGTAGCGGCTCGGATGCACCACGACCTCGGCACCGCGGATCAGCGCGTCCAGACGGGCGTCGCTGACGTACCCCGTGAGCTCCAGCGGGGCGTCGCCGGCGAGATCCCGCAGGGTGGCCCCCTGGCCGGTGTCGACCCCCGCCAGCACCAGCCGGTGCCCGGATCGCTGGCGCCGGTGCAGGCGGGCGAAGGCGCGCACGAGTGTGTCCAGGTTCTTCTTACGGCGCAGGTCCCCGACGGCCAGCACGTACGGGCCCGGCGGCGCCGGCAGCCCACCCAGCGGCAGCGCCGGAGCCTCGGGGATCACGCGCAGCTTGCCGGGATCGACCCCGTAGCGCCGGTCCAGATCCTCCGCGGTGAAGTCCGAGGGAACGATGATCCGCTGTGCCGAGCGCGCCGCCAGGCGGGTCAGGGCGCGGTACTTCGCCCGCGTCCGGGGCCGGAAGTCCTCCGGCCAGGCCTCAAAGGCCAGATCGTGGATCGTGACCACCCCGGGGCAGGAGCGCGCCAGTGGCAGGAAGCAGTTGGTAGCGTGCACCAGGGCCGAGCGCCGCCGACGCAGGTGCAGCGGCAGCAGCACCTGCTCGAAGACCACCTCCGGACCGCGGGGCGCGTGCGTGAGGAGGTCGAGCTGCAGCCCGTCGGGGTTCAGCGCTCGCAGCGCCTCGATCAGGCAGGCGGCGTAGCGCCCCCAGCCGCGCAGCTGCGTCACGGCGGCATCCCGTGCGTCGATCGTTACCAGGGCGACCATCAGCACGACCCATTCTCGCGATCGGGCAGCAGCGTAGCCCCGCGGCCGAGCGCGTACCATCACCTCGACGTGAGCGCGCATGCCCTTCGCCAGGCAGCCGGTGACGAGCAGCCCTCGCCGGTTCCAGCCCCCCGGCCCTCCTCCTCGATATTCGAGATCCCGATCGATCTCGCCCAGCCAGCGGAGCTGCTGCGGACGATCTCCGGCTGGGCCTCCCAGCGCCGGACGCGGCGCGTCATGTACGTCAACGCCCACGTCGTCAACCAGTCGCGCACCACCCCCGGGCTGAAGCAGGCCCTGCGGCACGCCGACCTGGTCTACTGCGACGGCTACGGCGTGCGACTCGCCGCCCGCGCGCTGGGCCTCCCGGTTCCCCACCGGATGACCGGGGCCGACTGGATCTGGGGCCTGGCGGCGCTGTGCGAGCTCTCCCGCCAGCCGGTGTACCTCCTGGGCTCCGAGCCGCCGATCGCCCAGGAGGCCGCCGCGAGGCTGCGCGCCTCCTATCCGAAACTGGAGGTGGTCGGCGCCCACCACGGCTTCTTCGGTCTGGACTCGCCCCAGAACGAGCGGGTGATAGAGCACATCAACTCCCACGCCCCCAGCATCGTGCTGGTGGGGATGGGAACCCCCAAGCAGGAGCTGTGGGTCGATCGCTACGCCGACCAGCTGAACGGCGCGGTGGTGTGGACCGTCGGCGCGCTGTTCGACTACGTCTCGGGCCACATCCCCAGGGCCCCGCGGTGGCTGGCCGACAATGGACTTGAATGGATCTTCCGACTCGCGATCGAGCCGACGCGGATGTGGCGGCGCTACCTGATCGGCAACCCGATCTTTCTTTCCCGTGTGGTCAACGAGGCGCGGCGGGAGCACGAGGACTCGCCCCGGACGCCGCCGCCGACAGAGCGCTCGTGAGCTCGGCGCTCAGCGAGCCACGTCCCATCGTCGTACCGGAGGGTCCCCCGCAGCGGCCCTCGCCGCGCTGGCGGGATCCCCGACTGCTGGCTTTGGGGGCGCTGCTGCTGGCGTGCGCCATCGGCCTGATGCTGTCGCTGTGGGCGGGGGTGATCGGGATCCGTGCCGTGCCAGGCGTGCTGCGCACCGCGGCGGCCGGTTCGGCGCTGTTCGGCATTTGCGGGTACGCCCCCGCGCATCTGCTGGTGCGCGGCGTGCTGATCCCCCACCGCCCGCTGCTGGTGCTGCCGATCGGGGGCGTGATGTCGTCGTTGTTGCTGGCCTTTCTGGGCCTGATCCACGTGCCGCTCCTCGTCTCGCTGGTGGCGGTCGTGGCGCTCGCGGTCATCGCCGACGGATGGATGGTCGCGCGCCGTGGCCGACTGACGCCGAGCGACGCTGGCGACGCCGACTCCTGCGTCCACCCGCACGAACGCTCCCCCCTGATCCGGGTGTGGCTACCGCTGCTGCTGGCGGGGATGGTGGGGCTTATCTCGCTGATCCCGATCTTCCGGGCGGGCTACGAGACCGTACCGGGGCAGAACGGCGACGCGATCCTCGTCGTCGGGAGCGCCACCCTGCTGGAGCACGCGCCCCCCACGGCGACGCGGCTGGATCAGCCGATCAACCACATCCCGCTGCAGTGGCGCTCGAAGTACCCGATCTACTTCGCCCTGGCCGGCATCTCCGAGCTCGCGGGCCAGGACCCAATTCAGGCGTTCGCGGCGGTCTCCGCGCTGGTCCTGGCGCTGACCGCACTTGGCTTCTTCCTGTTCGCGCGCTACGTGCTACGCGCTCCCCCCTGGCTGGCGCTGCTGGCGCTGTTCCTGGTCCCGCTGGACCGGATCGTCGTGTACGTGGCGATCCACCCCTACTACAACGAGCTGTGGGGACAGTTCGCGCTGCCGTTCATGCTGCTGGCGGGGTGGCGCTACGTAACCGCTCCGAGCCGCTCGGCGGCGGGGCTGCTGGCGCTGTTCCTGGTCTTGGGGCTGCTGGCGTATCCGCTGATGGTGCCGTTCCCGGCGGCGTTCTTGATCGCGCTGGCGTGGGCGACCTATCGCCACCGGCGCAGGCAGAAACGGCCGCCAGGCTGGATCTCCGCGCTGGGGCTGCCGAGGATCAGTCGCCGGGTGTGGATGTGGGCGCCGGCGGTGGCGGTGGCCGTGCCGGTGGTGGTGGTCCTCGGCCGGGGCTTCCTGGAGAAGATCAGCGAGGCCGCAGCGGTACTGGCGCCGGGCACCGACCTCAGTGGCTGGCAGGGCAGCAACCTCCCCTTCCTCCCGGGGCCGCGGTTCTTCGGGATGCCCGAGGCGGCGTGGGGCTGGATCCTGGTAGGGGCGCTGTTCCTGCTGGCCTGGCGCGGCCGGCGGCAAGCTTCCGGGCCGGCGCGCTTGGCGTTGGGCGCGATGATCGTCCTCACCGGGTTGATCGCGATCTACTTCCGCGCGCGCCCGGGGGGTCAGCTGTTCTTCTTCAAGGATCTCGCGTTCCTTGGCCCGTACGTGCTGCTGCTGGGGCTGCTGGGACTGGGCGCGCTGGCGCTGAGGTCCGCCCGGGGATGGCGCCTAGCTGGGCTGGGAGGCCTGCTCGCCGCGCTGGTGCTGGTCCCGGTGAGCGCCGCCCATGAGATCAACACCACCTTCGAGCAGGGCAACCTGTCGATCCTGGGGCTGCGCGCCTGGAACCGAGCGCTCCCGCGCGGCAGCAGCGTACTGATCGACGTCCCCCCATCCGGCTACCAGCTGTGGGTGACCTACACGTTCAAGGACCATCGGCTATCGGCGTTCCACCCGCTGACCAACTTCTTCCCCTACCCGCCAGTGAGCGGCGGCAAGGCCGACTACGTGATCGCCGAGTTCGACCTCCCCCAGCCGGCGCACACACTCGGCCCGCCGCTGTTTCACAACGCCCAGTTCACCCTGTGGCGCATGAACCCGGCCGCGCCCGGGCTGGACACCTCCTCGCGACGGCTGCTCGAGGAGATCTCCGCCGTGTCGATCGGGGGCTAGCCGCTAGCTGGACGGCGGGCGCTGACCAGCGCCACGCCGACCTCCTCCGGCGGATCGCCAGGATCGGCGCGCACCCAGAGGCGATGATCGCGCCGCCACACCACAGACAGGTCGACCAGCTGCCAGCCGGCGAGCATCTCCCGCAGCTCCGCCAGCGAGTAGCGGCGCTGGAACTCGTCCTCGGTGCTCTCCGCACCGCAGGGCACGGTCAGCACCAGCAGCCCGCCGGGATCCAGGCGCTCGTGGATGTCGGCGAGCGCTTGGCGGTCGAGACGAGTCGCGCCGGAGGCCCCGCCAGGGGAGCCGTAGGCACCGAGGCCGAAGTGCTCGATGCAGGACAGCGCGACGGCGGCATCGAAGCGGTGCCCCGAGGCCAGCTCGTCCAACCGCAGGGCGTGCGAGTGCAGCTGGGCATGGCGCAGGCGATAGCCGCGCGGGTCGACGACGTGGACCTCGTGTCCCAGCGAGGCCAGCGACAGCGCGACGGTGCTCTCGGCGCCGCCGACATCGAGCACGCGGGAGCCGCGCGACAGGACAGACAGCGCGGCGAACACGTAGGGCTGCTCGACGATCCGCTCGTTGACCAGCAGCACCTCCGCGCCGCCCTCGTCGTAGCGAACCGGCACCGGCGGGTTGAACCACAGGTTCGAGCGCGCCGCCGGGCCCCCACCCCCCTCCGCCCAGTTCAGAAACCGCGCCGTGTCGCCAGGAAGAACCACTTCCTGTGCCGTAGAGAGGGTGGCCAGCCGCCGCCCCAGCAGCGACTCACCCAGCGCCGCATCGACGTGCTCCAGCTCGCTCTGAAGCAGGTCCAGCCGATGGTGCAGGCCGGGGCGCGGCGGCGACGGGCCGATCCGCTCGTCCAGCGCGGCGAGGATCCACTGCACCCGGCGGTCGAGCACCCGTCGAGCGGGCCAGCCGAGCGCCCGCCGGAGCACGGTTCGCAAGCGGGCCATCACGCGCTCCGCGCCGCCGCGGTCGCCTCCACCGCCGCCCGCAGCCGGGCCGCCACCCGCTCGGGGGAGAACTCCGCCAGAGGACCCTGCGCGCGCCGGCGAAGCTCCTCCCGCAGCGGTTGGTCGGTCACCGCGAGGTGCACCAGCTCGGAGACCACCGCCAGGTCTGAGTCTGCCACCAGCAGCGCGGCGTCGCCGGCGACCTCGGGGATGCCACCAACGGGCCGCGCCACCACCGGCACGCCGAACTGGAACGCCTCCAGCACCGGGATGCAGAAGCCCTCGTGCTCGGACAGGCACAGGAACACGTCCGCCTCGAGGTAACGCTGCGCCAAAGCAGCCGCCGGCAGCGAGCTCTCGATGCTCACCGCTCCGGGTGCGAGCGTGTCAGCCAGCCGGCGCAGCAGCTCGGCGTAGCCGGGGGTGATCGGGTCACCCACCAGCCTCAGCCGGGCGCAGGGGTCGCGGTGGCGGCGGTACAGCGAGAACGCCCGGATCAGCTCGTCCTGGCGCTTGTGCGGTGAGAGCCGGCCAACGAACAGCAGCGTGGCGGGACCGTCGCGCCGCTGCGCTCCATCCGGCGGCGCGGCCAGGCGCTCCCGGTCGAGCAGCAGTGGGATCACCTCCGTCCGCTCGGCTCCCAGCGCGCGCAGCTCGGCCGCATTGAACTCGGAGTCGGCGGCGGCCACGTCAACGGCGTCAACCAGCTCGGGCAGCTGCTCGCGCCCGATCGCGCAGTGCACCGCCACCAGCGGTGCATGATCCCAAAGCCACGAGGCGGGGGTGATGTTGTGGTAGAGCAGCAGCTTGGGGTTGGGCAGCGCTAGCAGCTCGGCCAGCCGCGGCGCCCCGGCCGAGTGGTGCAGCAGCAGTACGTCCTGTGGGTCGGGGGTGAGCTCGTGCAGCGGCGTGATCCGCGCGCCCAGGCCGGGAGCGATACGCGCTGCGAAGTCGCTCCCGCCCCATCCCCACCGGCGGAAGTGGGAGCGGAACACGAGCGTCTCGGTGGTGATCGCGTCGAACGGCCCGGCCCCCGAAAGCAGCTGGTGGACGTTCATGGCTGGCGCCGGTGGACGTTCATCGCTCCCCTGCCGGATCCTCGAGCTTTCGCTCCAGCTCGACGATCCGATCCTCCAGCTGGGCGACCGCCGCCACCGCGTTGACGTTGAAGCGGGTCTGCTCAGCGATCAGGGCACCGTGGTACTGGGCCAGCACCCGCAGCAGCACGCGCTTGAGCGCAGTGATCGGCGCGCCCGCGCGCCGCGTGGAGCGGACGTCGCGCAGGTCGGGGTCGATCAGCGCCCACTGCCACAGCTTGCCGGTGGTGACCGCCCCGGTCGCCTCCAGCGGCCGGAGCACCACCTCCTCGCCATAGGCACCGGTCGCCCGCATCCTCGCCAGCTCCTCCCGCGCCCGCTGCAGCGCCTCCTCGGGCGCCGTCACGAGATGGTCCCGGTGAGCGTGCGCCAGCTGCCCCGCAGGTCGACGACCCCCTCGGGGCCCGGCTCACGGGCCACCGAGAAGCGCACGGCGCGATCGAGCTCCACCGGCTGATCGCGCTCGCCCGCTCCCACCACGATGTCGTAGTCGCCGCCCAGCAGCCTCAGGTCGCCGATCTCGAACGCCAGCTGCGCGCACTCCTCAGCGCCGAAGTCGAGGTTGGTGGTGGTGGCGAAGATCCGCTCCCCGGCTCCGGTGCGCAGCTCGAGCGTCAGCGCCGGATCGCGCAGCGGCGCTCTGGCCCGGACGCTCAGCGCCACCTGAAGCTCGCCGCCGCGGCGAAACACGCTGCTCTGGCGGCCCAGCCGATCCCGCAGCTCCACCTCCGCCACTTCCGCGGCGCGATCGCTGGCCGGCCGGTAGGACGTGCCGGCGCCGTGCTCGATCCCCATCAGCCGGTGATAGTGCAGCAGCCCCTCGGCGGTGGGTCCGTCGAACACGATCCGGCCGCTGTCGAGCACCACCACCCGCTGGCACACCCGCTCCACCGCGCCGGGGTCGTGGGAGACCAGCACCAGCGTGGCGCCGGCCGCGATCTGCTGGGAGATGCGCCGCAGGCACTTGCGCTGAAAGGCCTCGTCGCCAACCGCCAGCACCTCGTCGATCAGCAGCACATCAGCAGCCAAGTGGGTCGCGATGGAGAAGCCCAGCCGCACGAACATCCCGCTGGAGTAGGTCTTGACCGGGATGTCGATGAACTCGCCCAGCTCCGAGAACGCGATGATCGCGTCGATCCGCTGCTCCAGCTCGGCCTTGCCGAAGCCGTACAGCGCCCCCTGCAGGAGGATGTTCTCCCGCCCGGAGAAGTCACGGCTGAACCCGGCGGCGAGCTCCAGCAGCGACACCACCCGGCCCCCGCAGGCGGCGGAGCCGGAGTGCAGCGGCACGATCCCGGCCAGCACCCGCAGCGTCGAGGTCTTGCCGGCACCGTTGCGTCCCACCATCCCGACCGTCTCCCCGGGCCCGATGTGCAGCGAGACCCCCTGCAGCGCGGGGACGGGCGGCGGTCCCTGGCCGCGCCGGCCCAGCAGCAGGCCCTTGAGCGTGCCAGCCTGGTCGGCCCGGACGCTGAACGACCGCGTGGCGTCGCGCAGCAGGATCTCTCCGGGCGCGAGGCTCACACCACCACCGCCAGCTCGCCCTGCAGCCGCGCGAACACGGTGCTTCCCAACCCCAGCGCCAGCGTCGCGGCCGCGGCCACGTACAGCAGTCGGCCGAGGTCGGGAACCTGGCCGTAAAACAGGATTGAGCGCAGCGACTGGATGAAAGGGGCCACCGGGTTGAGCCACTCCAGCGCCGTGCCCACGAACGGGTGGTGCTGGACGAAGCCGATCGTGCGCGGCTCGTAGAAGATCGGGGTGATGAAGAACCACGGCAGCAGCACCGCCCCGATGATCGGCACCACGTCACGGAAGAACGCGTGCAGTGCCGCCACGAGCAGTGCACAGCCGAGGACAAAGGCGAACAGCGCCACCACCAGCAGCGGCACCAGCGCCAGGTCGGGCTTGAGCGTCCCCCGCAGGATCACCGCCAGCGGCACCAGCAGCACCAGCAGCACGCACAGCGTCACCGCCTGCACGGCCACCGAGGCTCCGGGGATCGCCTGGCGCGGGAAGCGCGCCTTGCGCACCAGCGACCCCTGGTCGATCAGCGACTCGCCCGCGGCCAGCAGCGACTGCTGGAAGAACGTCCATACCACCAGGCCGATCATCAGGAAGATGGGGAAGTCGGGTATCTGCTGGACCTTGACGACGTGCCCGAACATCAGTGTGTAAGCGCCGAGCAGGACGAGCGGGTTGACCAGGTACCAGAGCACCCCCAGCGAGGAGCCCTTGTACTTGCGTCGCAGCTCGCGGCGCACGAGCTGCGAGTACAGATAGCGGTAACGACCCATCGCCTGGATTATCGCTGGCCGCCCGGGCTCTCCAGCAGCAGCGTCACGGGGCCGTCACCCAGCAGCTCGACCTCCATGTGGGCGCCGAAGACGCCACCACGGGCTCCGAGCAGCTCGCAGAAGCGCTCGTAGAGAGGCTCAGCCACCCCAGGAGGGGCCGCAGCCACGAAGCTCGGCCGGTTGCCGCGGCGAGCATCGCCGAACAGGGTGAACTGGCTGACGCACAGCACCTCGCGGTCGCCAAGCGACTCGTTCATGCGCCCGGAGGGATCGGGGAAGATGCGCAGCGCCCGGACCTTCGCCGCCAGCCACCGCGCGTCGTCCTCGCCGTCGGCGCCGGCCACCCCCAGCAGGACCAGCAGGCCGGGCCCGATCGCGGCCACCACTTCATCATCAACGGTGACCGAGGCGCGGGAGACGCGCTGGATCAGGGCCCGCACGCGGAGGTCTCAGAGCTCGCGAAGCTCGGCTGCGACCTGTTCGGGCGCCACGACGTTCAGGTGCACCCCGGTGCCCAGCTCCAGCCCGGCGAAATTGGTCAGCCGGGGCAGGATGTCGATCCTCCAGCTGGGGTGATCCTCGCCCCGGGGCGCCGTGCGGACCCACAGATTGAGCGGTGGGTGCGCGCCCAGGCGCTGGGCGATGCGACGGAGGGCGTCGTGCAGCATCCGCGCCGCGACCGGACCGGCGTCCTCAAAGCGCGGACGCGGCGTGCGCGGTGCCAGCAGCAGCTGGTAGGGCACGCGCGCGCCGTAGGGGGCCATCAGCACGGCCTCCTCATCGATGGCCACGATCCGCTCACGACGGCGGACCTCCTCCTGGACGAGATCGGCGAGCAGGTTCCCGCCCATCGTGCGGGTGGCGTAGGCGCCCGAGCGCTCCCGCTCGCGCGCCACCGCGGCGGGGACAAAGGCGAGGGCGAAGAGCTGCGCGTGGGTGTGGGGCAGCGACGCCCCCGCCTCGCGGCGCTCGTTGACGATGAGATGGATGTAGGCGGCATCACGGTGGACGCGCATCCGCTCACGCCAGACCTCCACCGCGCCCTCCACCTCGGCGACGCTCAGCTGCGCCAGCGACACCACGGGGCGAGGGCTGTTGACGATGACCTCGTGAGCGCCGGCGGCGGGAGCCGACCAGAACAGGTCACGGCTGGCGTTGATGCCGGCCGAGCGGGCGGGGTTCTCGCTGGGCTCCGGCAGGGCGTCGGCCTCGGCCCGCAGGGCCGGGTACAGGTTCGGCACCACCCGCACCGTCCAACCCGGCCCATCCGCCGCCCCACCGCCGGGGCGGACGGCGTGGAGCTCGGGCGGAGTGCGGTCCTCGTGGCCCTCGGCGAAGGGATCGGAGCCGGGGTCGATCTCCGGGGTGGGGCTGACCGCAGGACTGCCACCGGGGCGCCCGGCACGGTCGCCGGCGAGGATCGTGCGCTGCCCGCTGAGCGGGTCGATCCTGATCTCCGGCATCACAGACCTGCAGCGCGGGTCACGGCAGGCGCTTGTCCATGGCGATGTGCTCGATCCCGGCCTCCACGAACACCCGGCCCCGGGGCCGGTAGCCGGCCCCCTCGTAGAGGGGCTGCGCGTAGACCTGCGCGTGCAGCACCAGCCGCCGGGCGCCGGCCCGCAGCGCCTCCCCGTCGGCGACCTCCAGCAGCTCTGTGGCGATGCCGCGACGACGCGCGTCGGCGCGCACCGCCAGGCGACTGAACTGCGCGGTGGTGCCCACCATCAGGATCCGGCAGGTGCCCAGCAGCTGGCCGCCGTCCACCGCCACGAGATGGAGGCCGTCCCGGTCGCGCCCGTCGAGCTCCTCGTGCGCCGGAACGCCCTGCTCGGTGCAGAAGACCTCGTGGCGCAGCCTGAGCGCCGCCGCCAGCTCGTCCGCGCTCGCCGCCCGGCGCACCTCGTGGACGCGCGACCCGGTCACCTGAGCGCGTAGAAGCGGATGTCGCGCATCAGCGCGGCCGCGGTCAGGTAGGGGCCGGCGTGGACGTACACCTGCCGGCCAGCGGCGTTGAAGTAGATCGTCTGGGGATAGAACGTGACCGCCTGGATCGAGCGGGCGATGGCCTCGTCGGGATCGCTGTAGCTCGGGTAGCTGACGGGCAGGCGCGCCAGGAAGGCGGCGGCGGCCGCCGGCTGGTCCTTGCCATCGAGGCCGAGAAAGGCCACCTGCCGGCCGAGCCCCGCCGAGACACGCTGAAACGCGGGGAACTCGCTCTGGCAGGGCCCGCACCAAGAGGCCCATTTGTTGACGACCACCGGGTGCCCCCGCAGCGCGCGCAGTCGCGCGGCGAAGCCCGCCGGACCACCGCTCAGCAGGTGATCGGCCTGGAGGTGCAGCGCCGCCAGCGCCGGCGGAGAACCGCGCAGCTGCGCCTGCTCTGCAGGGGCGCTCAGGGCGCTGCGGGCCGGCGTGCCCCCGCCGCAGCCCGCCAGCGCCACGCCGGCGGAGAGGCAGGCCAGGAAGAGCGCGCGCAGAGCCACGGGGAACAGCTTGCCACACCGCTTGGCGGCTTCACGGCCCATCTGCGTGAGTCAGCAAGCGAGTCTGCTTGAATACGCGCTATCCTCATACTGAGGTTCCGGCGAGGGGGCCTGACCTATCTGAGGAGTCCTCGCCGTTCCGGCATCCGCCGGAGCCTACCTGAGCCGCTACGAGTGTTGCCGCGGCTCGCTCGCTCATCGAGACACAAGCTTCCATTCCCATGGGTGCCTCCACCCCCTTCCCGAGTCCTGCCGCGATTGCGCGTGCCGAACGGTTCACTCGCGAGCGATTCGTCCACGAAGGCGAATCGCGCGAGGATGCGCTGGCGCCCGGATCGGCCCGACGCCACGCGCTCGACGCCGCCCTGGCCGAGATCGAGCAGGGCGAGAGCAAGCCCTCGGTGGCGTGGCGCCAGCAGTTCTCGCTGCTGCTAGGCCTTGAGCGGCTGCTCTCCGAGGACGAGCCGCGCCTGGTCGACGGCACCGTCCTCTCCGCCCACCAGGTCGATGCCCTCTCGGGCACTCTGACCGCCCTGCTGGCCGAGGCCCAGCTCGACGGCCACGGCTCGACCGGAGCGGGTGGCACAAATGGCGCCAGCGGCGCGGGCGGGGCCAACGGGCACGCCGGCGCTGGAGCCCAGGCCGCACTCGCCTCGGCCGGAATGGACGAGGAGGACGCAGACGAGGACGAGGACGCAGACGAGGAGGACGAGGAGAGCGACGAGGACTGGCAGGAGGGGTCAGAGCTCGACGAGGACATCCAGCTGGACGAGCAGCCCGAGGATCCGAACGCCGACCGTCGCTTCTGGTTCGAGCACGCCACCGGCGCCGGCAAGACCGTGGCCGCGCTTGGCTTCGTCGAGGCCTCGCGCACCGGCGGGGTTCTGATCCTCACCCACCGCCGCAACCTCGTGGACCAGTTCCACGGCGAGTTGCGCGACCGCGGCTACCGAGATCGCATCTCCGGGGCGCTGCTCGGCGACCAGGACGTGGCCAACGGCCCGGTGACAGTGGAGACCTATCAGTGGTTCGTGCGCAACGCCGGCAAGATCTCCAACGCCTACACGATCGTGATCTGCGACGAGGCGCACACGGCGCTGGGCGAGAAGACCTCAGCGTCGATCCGCAGCTGGTCGGGTCCGGTGTTCGTCGGCATGACCGCCACCGGGGCGCTGATCGCGCGCCACGTCACCGACCTCTTCCCCACCCAGACATCCCGCTTCGACCTGGCGCAGGCCGCGCGGCGGGGGGTGATCGCGCCGCTGCGCTGCATCCGGATCCCGCCGGGCCCGGGCGTGCGCACGATCGCCAAGGTCCCGCTGCGCCGGGGCGAGGTGGACACCGAGTTCGACCAGGAGATGCTGGCCGAGCTGCTTGACCAGACGCCGTTCAACGTGGCCATCGCGGACCTCTACAAGACGCGCTTCAACGGCGTCCCGGGGGTCGTCTACGCCGCCGGCGTGCGCCATGCCTACAACGTCGCTCAGGCCTTCCGGGACCTGGGGATCAAGGCCCAGGGAGTCTCCGGCGAGACCCCCAAGCGCCAGCTGGCGCGGATCCTGGCCGACTACGAGTCGGGCAAGGTCGACGTGCTGGTCAACGCCCAGCTGCTGGCCGAGGGCTGGAACAGCCCCCGCGCGACGATCTGCATGCACCTGGCCCCCACCGCCTCCAAGCGCATCTACCAGCAGCGCGTCGGACGCGTGACGCGCCGCCACCCCGGCAAGGAGGCGGGGATCGTCGTGGACTTCGTCCACCCCGCCACCAAGCACGACGACCCCGTCGTGACGCTGCACTCGCTGCTGGACCGCGACGTCTACCGCGGTGGCGCCATCGTCGTCGGCCCGGTACGGCGCGGGCGCGGGCGGCGGGTGCGCGTCGAGCGACGGGTGCTGCCCGTCACACCCGATCCCGAGCGGCGGGCGGAGGTGTTCGAGCGGGAGCTGTGGCGGATCGCCGTGGAGCACCTGGACTACGGCGAGCAGCACGTATGGGCAGCGCTGGCCGGCGCGCGCGTGGCGGCCAACGGCTGGCGGCGCGCCAAGGCGATGCTCCACTTCGACCGCGGCGGCGAGCTCAAGCGGCGCTTCCTGCTGACCGCGGTGCAGCGCAACCGCAGCTCGCAGCTGCGCCTGCGGGCGCTGCAGGAGATCGCCGCCTCCCGTGACGCCGAGGCCTTCGACACCGCGATCGACATCATGGCTGGTTGGCAGCGTGAGGAGCGCCGCGAGGGCGTGAAGATCATGCTCCAGGCGCTGGCCGAGCGCCGCGTCGGCCAGCGCGACCAGGCCAACGCCTGGATCTGGCGGATGGCCGAGTACACCCGCGAGGTCCACGAGGAGTACGCGGCGCAGCGCTCGCCGGAGACCAAGCGTCTGCTGGGCCTGCTGGTCAACTCCAGCGGCGCCGCCCACGCCCGCAACGCCCGGCGGCTGGTCCACGCCGCGCGTAAGGAGGATCGGCGACTCTCAGCGGCGCTGCTGGCCGCGGCGCTGGCGCACACCCCCGAGGCCGAGGAGGCCCTGCGCGGGGCCCGGACCCGCCTGGCCCGCAAGCCCGCGGCCCTGGCCCGCGAGCTGCTGCGCAACTTCCCCAAGGGCCGGCGCGCCACCAAGCGTCGCCGGCGCAAGGGATCCGGAGCGGGCGGGGGCGATAACGGGGCCGCGGCCCCGGCGGTGAAGGGGGCAGTGGCCACAAAGGCCCGCGCCGAGGGGGAGGACGAGCTCGACATCGATGGGGACGGCGATGCCGAGGAAGATGGCCCCGCCCGGAAGCGTGACGAGGATGAGGACGACGGCGTTCGCGAGCTGCCCGACCCCGGGGAGCAGGAGGCTGCCTGACAGGCAAGCGAAAGCGGCGCTCACCGCTGCGCGCGCAGGTGGACCTCGCCGGCCTCCAGCGTCACCCGCCCACCGGGGGTGATCACGACCAGCCGGCCGTCGCCGTCGATCCCCCCGCCCCGGCCCGCCCCGCCGGCCCACTCGACCGGCCGGTGCAGCAGCGCGTCGCGGGCGCGCGCCGCGCCCAGCACCTCCTCCTCGGAGGCCTCCAGCCAGCGCTGGAGCGTCCCCGTCAACCGCTCCAGCACCGCCTCCACGGCCTCTGGCTCCAGGCCCAGCGTTCCCGCCCGCTCGCGCAACTCGGGCGGGAGATCCTGCGGTGAAACGGCCACGTTGAGGCCGACGCCGAGCACCGCCCAGCGCTCCTGCGAGCGCCCCTGCACCAGGATGCCCGCGACCTTGCGCCCCTCCAGCAGCACATCGTTGGGCCACTTCAGCTGCGCCGCCTCGCCGACCACCTCGGCCACGGCGACGCCGGCGCCCAGCGGCAGCAGCCGTGGCGGGTCGCGCAGCACCAGCGAGCACAAGAGCGCCCGGCCCGCCGGCGCCACCCAGCTACGGCCCTGACGCCCCCGGCCCGCGGTCTGCTCAGCGGCGGTCACGAGCGTCCCGTGCGGAGCCCCAGCGAGAGCCAGCGCACGCGCGCGGGCGTTGGTGGAATCGGTGCGCGCCAGGTGCAGGCGGGGCCGCCCGAGCGTCATGCGGGTGCGATCCGAAGCTCGTCGCCGGCGGCGAGGTGGAGCTCCGCGGCGGCGTTCCCTTGGCTGACCGCCACCGCCAGCCGGCGATCGGCGTCCTCGTAGAGCAGCGCCTCACCGGCGGGGACCTCGACAAACGTGCGGGCGTAGATCGCCTCCCGCTCGCAGTCGGCACAGCTCAGTCGCACACGCTGGCCGAGCTTGAGGGACGCCCCGCCCAGAGCCTCGTGACCGGCGTTCAGCTGCACGTTGCCGAAGCGATCGACGAGGACCGCCTGCACCACCAGCGCGCCATCCTCGCGACGGGGTTCGGGGAGGTCCAGCACCACCAGCTGTCGGGGGTCCTGCGGCATCCCGGCATCGGCCAGGGCCGCCCCGGCGGCCAGGTGCGCGGCGACCGGGGCAAAGATGTCCCGCCCGTGGAAGGTGGCCGACACGGGCTCCAGCCGGAACGGCGAGCCGGCGATCTCGACGGCCTCCACGATCCCCCCGCAGCGCTCGGCGGCGCGCATCAGCAACCCGTTGTCGGGGCCGACCAGCCGGCGCCCGTCCCCCGTCTCGAGCGCCACCGCCCGCCGCCTCGCCCCGACCTCCGGATCGACCACCGCCACGTGCACCCCCACCGGCATGAACGGGAGCGAGCCGGCCAGCATCTGGGCGCCCATGCGGACGTCCTGACGGGCGACGCCATGGGAGATGTCGATCACGCGGGCCGCCGGGCAGATCGTGACGATCACGCCATGGCAGACGCCGACGAAGGGATCGTCGAGGCCGTAGTCGGAGAGGAGGGTGACGACCGGAGCGCTCACGCGAGGGTCGTGTGCTACGACGTGATCACCGCTGTGTCCTGACGGCGTCCTCCAAGAGCGCCGCCACGAGCCCGTCGATGTCGTGCCGTGCCGCCTCCACATGCGGCTCGAGCCCCTGCTGGCGCAAGGTGTCGCTGGTGACGGGGCCGATGCTGACCAGCCGGGTCTGCTCCCCCAGGCGCTCCCCGGCACCGGCCTCCAGGAAGAACCGTACCGTCGAGGAAGAGGTGAAGGTGACGTAGTCGGCACGGGCCACCGCTTGCAGTGCGGCCTCGCCGAGCGGCTCGGCCACCGTCTCGTAGAGCGCCACCACATCCACCTCGGCGCCACGCTCCCGCAGGGCGTCGGACAGCACGTCCCGAGCCTCGGCGGCGCGGGCCACCAGCGCCCGCTGCACCGGCACGCCGGCCAGCGCCTCCACGAGCCCCTCGGCCACGAAGCGCTCGGGCACGATGTCGGCAGCGATCCCGTTGGTGGCCAGCGCCCGGGCGGTGCCGGGACCGATCGCCGCCACGCGCGCTCCCGCCAGCGCCCGGGCATCGAGACCGGCCGCGTGCAGGCGGTCGAACAGGGCATCGACACCGTTGGGGCTGGTCAGGCAGATCAGGTCGTAGCGCCCGAGCTCGGGAGCCGGCCCCGCCAGCGGCACGATCCGGATCGCCGGGGTCTCCGCCACCTCCGCCCCCAGCGCACGCAGCCGGCCGGCCAGGCCGCTGGCCTGTGCCCGGGCGCGCGTGATCGCCACCCGCACCGCCGCCAGCGGCGGTGGCGCCCACCATTCCAGTCGCTCGGCGAGGGCAGCCACCGGGCCGAAGACGGCGATCGCCGGCGCCTTGAACGCCTGATCGCGTGCGCTGGCCGCGATCGTCTCCAGCGTGGCCACCACCGCCCGCTGGCCGGGGAGGGTCCCGCGCTGTACGAGCGCCGCCGCCTCCTGAGGCGAGCGGCCCCCCTTTAGCAGGCGGCCGGTGATCGCGCCGAGCTGGCGCACGCCCATGTAGACCACCAGGGTGCCCGGGAACCTGGCCAGCGTGCCCCAGTCGAGCGCCGACTCGGACTTGGCCGGATCCTCGTGGCCGGTGAGGAAGGCCACCGCGCTCGCGCCGTCGCGATGGGTCACGGGGATGCCGGCGTAGGCGGGAGCGGCCACGCCGGCGGTCACACCGGGGACGACCTCGTAGGGGATGCCCGCCGCCCGCAGCGCCTCGGCCTCCTCGCCACCGCGCCCGAACACGAACGGGTCCCCCCCCTTCAGGCGCACAACCTCTTGCCCGGCGCCGCCGTGCTCGGTCAGTACTCGCTCGATCTCCCCCTGCCCCACCGAGGGACCGCCGCCCTCCTTGCCGGCGTAGATCAGCTCCGCGTCATGGCGGGCGCCGAGCAGGGCGCCGGCCGGAATCAGGCGGTCGTAGACGATCACCTCGGCGGCGGCGATGAGCTCCAGCGCCCGAACGGTCATCAACCCCGGGTCGCCGGGCCCCGCACCGACCAGGTACACGGTCACCCCGTCACCTCAGCGCCGCGCAGCAGCTCCTGCGCGCCGGCGGCCCGCAGCCGCGCGGCGACCGCCAGCCCCAGGCCCTCCGGCGCCCCTGAGAGGCGGTCGTAGAGCCACGCCGTCCCGTCGGGCAGTCCCACCCACGCCCGCAGCTCGAGGCCGCCGCCGATGAGAGCACGGGCGTGAGCCCCCACCGGCGTGTGGCACGAGGCTCCGAGCGCCGCGGTCAGCTCGCGCTCGGCCCCCACGCAGGCGGCGGTCTCCGGGTCAGCCAGCGGTGCCAGCATCTCAGCGTCGAGCCTGCCGGCCACCGCCTGCAGCGCCAGCGCCCCCTGTCCGGCGGCGGGGACCATCTGGTCCAGCACCCCCGCCGCCTCCCGCTCGCGGCCGAGGCGCTGCAGGCCGGCAAGCGCCAGCACCAGCGCGTCAACTTCCTCCTGTGCGAGCTTACGCAGCCGGGTGTCCACGTTGCCGCGCACCTCCACCACCTCGACATCATCCCGCGTGGCCCGGATCTGAGCGGCGCGGCGGAGACTGCTGGTCCCGATCCGGGCACCGGGCGCGAGCGCGTGCAGCGAGGGCGCGCCGCAGATGGCATCATACGGATCCACCCGCGGGGGAAAGGCCACCAGCTCCGTTCCCGTAGCCAGCTCGGCCGGCACGTCCTTGGCCGAGTGCACGGCCAGGTCGACGTCGCCGTGCAGCAGGGCGCGCTCCAACTCCGCCACCCACCGTGACTTGTCCCCCAGCGCCCGCGCCCTGTCGCCCGAGGTCGTGATCCTCACCAGCTCGCTGGGTACCGGCAGGCGCTCGGACACCCAGTGCGCCTGGGCCAACGCCAGCGCGCTCCCACGCGTCCCGATCCGGATCAACGCCGCCGCTGGGGCAGGGCCCGGACCTCGGCGACCTCCGCCAGCGGCTCCTGCTCCGGCGCTGAGTCCCCGGCGAAGGCCTCCTCGGCCTCGGCCAGGCCGAACAGATCGCGCACCAGCGCCATCCGCGCGTGGACGCGATCATCGCGCAGCTCCTTCATCCGCAGCGTGGGCTCGTGCAGGAGCCGGTTGACCACCGCCCGCGTGATCGCCTCCACCCGCCGCCGGTCCCGCGGCGAGGCCGTCTCCCACTTGCCGGCGTTCTCGGCCAGCACCAGGTCGGCGATCGCGCCCGCGTGCGCCCGCAGGGCGGCCACCGTGGGCCGCACCTCCAGCGATCCGAGCCAGCCGGCGAAAAGCTGGATCTCCTCCTCCACGATCCCCTCCGCCTTGCGCGCCTCGGCCTGGCGGACCTTGCGGTTGCGGTCGATCACCGCCTGCAGGTCGTCGATGTCGAAGAGCGATACGCCGGAGATCTCCGCGCAGGCGGCGTCGATGTCCCGCGGGACGGCGAGGTCGATCAGCAGCATCGGGCGATTGCCACGATCCTGCATCACCTCGCTCAGCTCGCGCGCCTCCAGCAGCAGGTGCGGCGAGGCGGTGGCGGCGAGCACGATGTCGGCGCGCAAGAGCTCGTCGGGCAGCTCGTCGAAGCTGACGCTGTCCCCGCCGTAGCGCCGCGCCAGGCTGACGGCGCGGTCCCGGCGACGGGTGGCCACGAACACCGTGCGGCAGCCGCTGTCCGCCAGGGCGCGGGCGGTGAGCTCGCTGGTCTCCCCGGTGCCTACGATGACCACCCTGCGGCTGCCCAGATCGCCGAGTCGCTCACGGGCCAGCGCCACGGCCACCGCCGGAAGGCTGAGCGCCCGCTCGCCGATCGCGGTCTCGGTGCGGACGCGCTTGCCGGCCGCCAGCGCCGCCCGGAACAGGTGGTTGGTGAGCGGACCGAGCGTCTCCCGGGCCAGCGCCGCCTCGTAGGCGCGCTTGACCTGGCCCTGGATCTCGGCCTCGCCGATGATCATCGAGTCCAGGCCCGCGGTGACGCGATAGAGGTGGCGCGCCGCCTCGCAGTTGCGGTGGGAGTAGATCGCCCCGGTCAGGGCGGTGGGCCGGATGCCGGCCAGGCGGGCCAGCATCGCCAGCGCGCTGCTCTCAGCCTCGACCGGGTCGCCGACGACCAGGTACAGCTCGGTGCGGTTGCAGGTGGAGATCGACACCGCCTCGTGAACGTCACCGCTCCCGCGCAGGTCCCGCAGGAAGTCAGCGGCGCGCGCGTCGGGCAGCGCCAGGCGCTCGCGCACCGCCACCGGCGCGGTCTTGTGCGAGATGCCGATCACCAGCAGCTCGCTCACGCTAGCGGCCTCTCCCCTACGGGTCCACCGGCTCCGACGGGCTGACCCGGAGGCTCGGGCGCCGGGGGCTCGGGCGCCAAGGGCGAGCGCGCCGCCTCCACGTCACCGGCCAGCTCGGCCAGCTCCCGCTCGGTGCGAGCGAGGCGGGCGGCCATGATCGCCACGTATACGAGCAGGATGGCCAGGAACACGATGTAGGCGCCGGCGACGTACTTGCCGGCGGTGTGCAGCGGCAGCGCGGGAGCGACAGCTCCGAGCGCGATCCCGATCGCGCTCACGACGGGGCCGCGCTCCGGCGCAGCGGCCCGATCCCGTCCTCGCCCAGCAGCGTGCGCCGCAGCCTGCGGGTCTGCATGCGGGCGTTCTTGGCCGCCATCTCGTACTTCCACAGCGTGGCGTACAGCAGCGTGATCCCGATCAGCGACAGCAAGAAGGTGAGCTGCATGGCTCCCGGAAGGTGACCGCCACCGAGCGTCAGCACGCGCGGGTGGACGAACCCTTGGGCCAGGCGCACGGCGATGAAGTTCAGCGGCACGAAGGCGCCGGCGACGATCGCGAACACGCTGGCGTAGCGAGCCTGGCGCTCGGGATCCTCGATCGAGAAGCGCAGCGGCTGGTAGGTGGCGAACATCAGCACCACGATCAGGAACGACACCAGCGTCGGCTCGTTCCACACCCACCAGTGTCCCCACGAGGCCTTGGCCCAGAGCGAGCCGGTGATGAGCGCGCCGACGGCGAAGATCAGCGCCATGTGGATGGCCACGTAGGAGCGCATATCCCAGCGCCGATTCCCGCTGCGCAGGTGCCCGACGGCCATCACCGCGCCGAAGACGAAGCCGCACAGCGAGACGATCGCCAGCGGGACGTGCAGGTAGAAGATCTTCTGCACGAAGCCCTGATCGGCGTCCAGCGGGGCGTAGAAGAACACCAGCGCGAAGGCGACGGTGATGAAGACGATGGTGGCTAGCGCTAGGCCTCTGAGCCCGCGCCCGTAAGTAGTGGTGGTCATCGATCAATCCTCCAGCAGGAAATCGAACACCGCGTAGGCCAGGAGGGCGAACACCAGATCATAGAGCCCTAGGATGGCCAGCCATCTGCCCGCCGGCCAGCTGGAGCTGTGCGCCTGTAGCAGCGGGCCGATGCCCCGGGCGGCTCCGATCAGGGCCGGGATCAGCAGCGGCAGCCCGATGATCGGGCTTATCAGGTCCCTTGCGCGGGTCTGCACCGCGATCGCCGAGACCAGCGTTCCGATCACCGCCAGGGCGACGTCGAGCAGCACCAGCACCACGACCAGCCCCGGCAGCGCCGCGGTGAGCGAGGTGCCCAGCAGCAGCAGCCCGAACGCGGGCACGGCGATCAGCTCCAGCACGACCAAGAAGGCGAAGAGCGCCGCCGCCTTGGCGATGAGCATGGCGCTGCGATCCACCGGCGCCAGCAGAAAGGCGTCGAAGCCCCCCTGCTCCCGCTCGGCCACGAACAGCCGGTTGATCCCCAAGAGCGCCGCGAACAGCAACGTGGCGGTGAGCACCCCGGCCGCGAGCTGACCGTCGATGCTGGCCCTGCCCAGGGCAAAGTGGAAGATCACGAACGTGCTCAGCGAGAACAGCGCCATCGCCGGCACGGCCTCGAGCGTGCGCAGCTCCAGCAGCAGGTCCTTGCGCAGGACCGCCGCCACCGTCCTCATGCGTAGAGCTCCCGCAGCCGGTCCGCCGTCAGGCCAGCGGGCTCGCCGAGGTAGGCCACGTGGCCGTCCCGCAGGCCGAGCACGAGGTCGGCCTCGGCCAGCGCGGACTGCGGGTCGTGGGTGGTGATGACCCGGGTGGCCCCGCTGAAACGCCCGATCAGCGGCTCCACCAGCTCGCTGGCGGCAGGATCCAGATTGGCTCGGGGCTCGTCGAGGAGCAGCAGCCGCGGCGAGTGGAGCACGGCGCGCGCGACCGCGGCGCGCTGGGTGAGCCCGCGGCTGAGCAGCCGCACCGCGTCGTCGGCCCGCTGGCCGAGGCCCACCGCCTCCAGCACCGCCTCGATCCGCTCGGCGCCGACACCGTGCAGCCGGGCGTGGTAGCGCAGGTTCTCCCGGGTGCTGAGGTCCCGGTAGAGCAGCGGCTCGTGGGCCAGCAGCCCGATCCGACCCCGCACGGCAAAGGCCCGGCGCGGCAGCGGCTCTCCGAACAGCGCCACGGCCCCGGAGTGAGGTCGCAGCAGCGTGGCCAGAATCCGCAGCAGCGTCGACTTCCCCGCGCCGTTGCGCCCGAGCACGGCGACGGTCGCCCCTTCGGGAACGCGCAGCGACACCTTCGCCAGCGCGGTCCGCTCGCCGAAGTGGCGGGTCAGCTCGCGCAGCTCAATGGCCGTCGGTGCGTCCACCGTCTCGACGCAGCGTGGCCGCGGCGTGCGCGAGCGCCGGAGCGATCACCGGAAACAGCTCCCCGATCGCCTTCGGATTTCCCGGGAAGTTGACGATCAGCGTGCGCCCGGCGATCCCCGAGACCCCGCGGGAGAGGATGCCCATCGGGGTTCGGCGCAGCCCCTCGGCGCGCATCGCCTCCGAAAAGCCCGGCGCGTCGCGGTCGATCACCGCGCGGGTGGCCTCGGGCGTGACGTCGTCGGGCGTCAGCCCGGTTCCGCCGGTGGTGAAGATCAGCGACACGTCGGCCTGCGGAGCGGAGAAGCGCCGCAGCGCCTCCTCGATCGCGGTGCGCTCGTCGGGTAGGATCTCGTGAGCGACTACGTCCGCGCCCGCGCTCCCCGCGTGCTCGGCCAGCGCTGTCCCCGAGACATCCTCGGATACGCCTGCCGACACCGAGGTCGAGATCGTCAGGATCGCTGTTCTCATGGCTCAGCAGTCGGCGAGCGCGTCAAGAGCCACACAGATTTCCCGGCGTCGCGAGCCCAGATCGCCCACTCGGTCGGTCAGCAACGAGCGGCGGACGCGCTGGAGGTTGTCAAACGAAGCTGCGCACTCCACCTCCAACCCCTCATCTGGACCCACGCGGACCTCGGTGGGGATCTGACGCACAGTGCGCGTGAGGGGAGCTACGACGATCGCCGAGAGCACGCTGACTGCCTCGGAGCGCGTTACCACGAGAACCGGGCGACGCTTGTCCTCACTTTCGGCCCACCAGATCTCACCTTGCCGCGGCGGCCTCACCAGGGTTCCTCTGCGATCAGGGCCCGCGTGGCTGCGTCCACTCCCGCCAGCTCAGCTTCTGTTTGCGGAAGGGCCCGGTACGCATCGGCGATCTCCGCTCCGATCCGTCCCCGGCGGTGCTGCTCGACGAGACGTTCGAGACCCAAGCGAACGGCCTCGGAGCGATTCGCCACGAGCCCGCCGGCCACTAGTTCGTCCACCTGTTGCACAAGCCGGTCCTCGAGCCGTGTGACAAGCTGTGCCATGCGTAGAGCATGACACAACGCAAGGCACTAGCCGAGCTGCGGGGCCAGCGACGCCGCGCTCACCGAACCAGCCGGCTCACGGAGGATCTGCTGGTGAATCCGTCCCCGCTGGATCCTCAGCCACCCGCCGCCAAAGCTCAGCGAGTAGACCATCGTCCTCCCGAGGAGAGTGGTTCCCGCCCAAGCCCAGCGTGAAGCGGCCGCGGGCCAGGCCGTCCGGGGGGAGCGCCCCAGAGGCCAGAAACCCGCTCCCGAAGGCCGGGATCGGGCCGGGACAGCGCAGGTGCAGAGCAGCGTCCGGCGCCAGCAGATGGACACCGCGGCCGGGAAGGTCGAGCGCCAGGCCCCCGGCGCCGAGCGCCTCGAAGTCACGGCACACCCCAGCCTGAGCAACTTCGGTGGCCAGCGTGCCCCCGTGCTGCCACGTGATCTCGCCAAAGGCCTGGATCCCCCTGACCCGGCCGCGCCGGCCGAGGCCCAATGCCTTCAGGAAGTCCCGCAGCGGCCGGCGGCCAGGGCCAACCGCCATCAGCTCTCCGTCGGCCTGGACGGGACGGGGGCGAACGGTCAGGGCGCCCCGCAGCCCGCACGAGTCAAGCGGCGCGCAGGCGTCGGGCTCGCCGGCCCCGGCGAACGTGGATCCGAGCATGCCCGTCGCTCCGGTGACCCGCAGGGGCGCGCTCACCACGCGGACCGCCACCGTCCGGCCGCGCGGCGGCGTCCGGCGCGGGCTCAGCGAAGTCGTGCCTCCGAGATGGAGCGCCAGCGTGGAGCTCAAGGTGCCGGCGAAGCCGCCGGCCGCGAAGCTCCGCGTGCCGCCCAGATCGATCCGGCGGTGGCCCCGGACCAGCGCCCGCGCCGGCAGCGACACCGACGGCAGCGAGGCGGCGACGTCGGCGTCGAGGGGGCCGGCGCAGCGCGTGGTCAGCACCGCGCTGGCGCTCGTGAGCGCCCGGACCGTGACGCGACCGCCACCCGCAGGGAGAAAACCGCCGACGTCGGGGGCGTTGGTGTCGGCGCAGCTGGCGGAAGCCGCTCCAGCACGCGCCCGGCTCACGACTGAGGAGACCGTGGGCAGCAGGCTGTCGGATCCCGACAGGGACAGGCCCACCTGCTCGGACCCGCCCCGCCGTGCGCTGAAGATCGTCAGCTCCCCCGACTTACTCTGAGGGCGCCAGAGGATCGTGCCGCTATAACCGCACACGTCCCGGGCCGCGCACCCCGCCGCGGGGTCGCCGTGGAAGCTGACCGCCAGGGTGCCGGTGAGAGAGCTGTCCACCACGGTCACGGTCCCGGTGCCGACGCCTGTCCCGCCGAAGATGCTGAGGATGCCCTGTGTCTGCGCGATCCCCGGTGCCTGCGCCGGGGCGGAAGCGGGTGCCGCGACCGGGATCAGGGCGACCAGGATCGCCAGTGCGCGGGTCCTCATGGGGCCTCCCGCTCCAGCGCGGTCCCGCCGCGCGCGCTCAGCGGGGTCAGCGTGAGGCGCAGCCCGCCGGCGCTGGCGCCCGTGTAGCCCGTGCTGGAGAAGCGGCCCGGCGCACGCAGCGTGATTGTGAGCCGCCGCTGGCCGAGGGCTCGGAGGGGGATCGTCGCCGGGTCCAGCAGCTGCTGGGGCGCCAGATCCTGGTTATTGGAGACGATGTCGACTTCCGAGGGTCCAGGGCAGTGGGTGCGCAGCGGATCGCTGGCCTGGTCGGAGCTGAGCGCGACCGCCAGCGAGTCAGTCGAGTCTCCGGTGAGGAGCTGATCGATCACCAGCCGGAGTTGCTCGCTGCGCGCGCTGCGGCAGCCGCCGCCGGGTCGAGCCAGGACCTCCGCTAGCGTCCCGCGCACCGGAGCTGCGAACGCTGTCCCCGAGACGTCCAGGCGACCCGCGCGCAGGTCGGCCAGCGCCTTTCTGGAGCCCACGCGCTTGCGCACGTTCTGGTAGCCGCTGATGACCAGCGTGCGAGAGAAGCCTGACACTCCCAGCGACAGCGTCCCGGACGCCCCGCAGCTGTCGACGGGCACGCACGGGGGAGGCGGGGACCCGCTGAAGCTGCTCTGGAGCGATCCGCCGGGTCCGGTGAGGCGCAGGCGCACGGTGGCGCGCTCCACCAGCACCCGGGGCACTGACACCGCCGGGCCGGGAGTGGAACCCGTGGCCGTGTACTGCTGCTCTGAGTCGCGCGTGTCGGGGCGGACGACGACGGTGGAGATCAGCACGCCGCTGAACGGCCCGGCCGTGAACGGAGCCCGGCCGCGCAGGTCGAACCCCAACCGGCGCGTGTGCAGGCGGCGGACCGGGAGCGGCAACCGGGAGAGTTCGTTCACCGGGCCCGCGCAGCGGCCGCTGGAGATCGGGGACCCGTTCAGGAGCGCTGAGTAGGCCCCTGCCCCTCGCCGGCGCAGCCGAACCTGGAGGTCCTGCACCGAGACGGTGTCGATGCACTCGCCGGTGGCGGAGGCGGGATCCTCCCGCACGACTCGCGCCGTGGCCGAAGTGCCCACGAGGTCGATCTCCCCACGGATCCGGCCCTGGCGGAGCTGGCCGAAGCCGTCGAGATGCACGGTGACCGCGCCGCGCACCCCGCAGAGACCCTGCGCGGCGCAGCCCCGCTGCGGATCCCCGTGCCAGGCGAAGGTGAGCGTCCCGCCCACGAGCGTCTGCTCGTTCACGGTGCCCTGATGGACGGGCCCCGCCGCCAGCGCCACGCCGGCCGCCGCCGCGGCCACGGTACTGACGGTCCACAGGCTCCGGCTGCGCCATGACGCCACACGCGCGATTCTAACCCGCGTCCGCGCCGGCGGAGGATTATTCTCGCCGCCAGGTCCCCGAGCGCCCGCCGGACTTCTCCAGCAGGGCCACCGAGGCGATCTCCACCCCTCTGTCGATCCCCTTGACCATGTCGACGATCGTCAGCGCGGCTACGCCGGCGGCGGTGAGCGCCTCCATCTCCACGCCGGTGGGACCCGTGGTCCGGGCCTCGGCAGTCAGGGTGATCGCTTCCGCACCGATCTCGCCCTCCACGCCCACGTAGGACAGCGCCAGCGGGTGGCAGAGCGGGATCAGCTCCGAGGTGCGCTTGGCCGCTTGGATGCCGGCGATCCGCGCCACTCCCAGGACGTCGCCCTTGGGCGCGTCGCCGGCACGCACCGCCGCCGCCGTCTGGGGGGAGACGCGCACCAGCGCCCGGGCCACCGCGCGCCGCTCGGTGAAGGCCTTGCCGCCGACATCGACCATGCGCGCATTACCAGCGCTGTCGAGATGCGTCAGCTCGGAGGGCTCTGGCGGCTCGGTGCTCACGCCGGCGCATGGGTGCGCTGGGCGGCCGCGATCAGATCGCTCACGGCCTGCACGTCGCCGTCTCGCAGCAGCGCCACCGGATCGGGCTCGCCGTTGACGATCGACTCGAAGAACTCCTTGCGCTCCTGATAGGTGGGAAGCGTCCCCTTGGCCCACCCGCGGGCGTCATTGAGCAGCACGGCCAGCTGCGCGTAGGGCTCACCGAACAGCTCGGAGATTTCCCGCTTCATCCGCTTGGCCAGCGCCGGGGAGGCGCCGGCGGTGGAGATCGCCACGGCCAGCGGGCCGGTGCGGACGATCGCCGGCAGGATGAAGTTGCACAGCGGCGGCACGTCGACGACGTTGACCAGCATCGCGCGCCGCTCGGCGTCGCGGAACACGCCGATATTGACGTCGGTGTCGGAGGTGGCGGCGATCGCGATCAGGCAGCCCTCCAGGTCCTCGGGGCGATACGCCCGCCGCTGCCAGACGATCGAGCCCTCGAGCGCCAGCTGGATCAGCCCAGGGTGGGCCTCAGGCGCCACCAGGGTCACTTCCGCGTCACAGGCCAGCAGCCCCTCGACCTTCTCCAGCCCGATGTCTCCACCGCCGACGACCAGGCACCGCCGGCCCTTGAGCCGCAGGCAGGCGATGTAGAATTGGGTGCCGAGCATGTCCTGCACGCAGGACTGGTCGCAGATCCCCCGCCGCAGCTGGCAGACGCATTCCTTCCCGGCGTAGGCCTGAGCGGGCATAGCTCAAGGGTACCCCGGCGGACCGCGGGCCGGAACGGACCAGCGGCGACGGGTACCCTGGCCTCATGCCGGAGCTCTCGGAGGCCACGATCACCGACGCCGAGCGGATGGTGCTGGAGCGCCTCGCGACCAGGCTGCAACACGAGGTGGGCGCCGAGGCGGTGTGGCTATACGGCGCCCGGGCCAGGGGCGAGGCTCCTACCGAGGACTCGGACATCGACGTGCTGGTGATCGCCCCCGGCGAGAAGCGCAGCAGCGGCGGACAGGCCTACCGGCTCGTGTTCGAGATCGCAAAGGAGCTTGGCGTCAACCCGGTTCCGTTCTCGATCCACGTGTGGGACCGGGATTACCTGCAGGAGCGCAGAGAGATCAAGTCGTCCTTCGTCGGACAGATCGACGGTGAGAAGATCGTGCTGCTGGGAGAGGTCTGAGCGGTCGCTACTAGCTAAGCTAGCTAGTGGGTCCCACCGAAACATTCCACCGGGTTATGGCGGCCCCGGCGGAACGTTCCGGCGAGACCCACTACGCCGCACCGCGTCCCGGGCCAGCCGCGTCCCCACCTTCAGCAGCGGCCCCATCCCGTCCCGTAGGGCAGCGGCACGGATCGAAGGCCGCCCGTAGAGGATCGTCGCGGTCTGGCGCATCGCCCGCCCGAGGGTCTCGTCGTAGGGATACCACCAGGCGTTACGCAGCTTGGAGGGCTCCCAGACCCGTGTCTTGATGTTGACGCACTCGTAGAGCCCGAACTTGGAGTGGGTGCGCCCGAGTCCTGACTCCTTGACCCCGCCCCAGGCGCACTGGCAGGCACCGTGGCTGAACATGTGGTCGTTGATCCAGACCATGCCCGACTCCAGCTCCCGCGCGATCTGCTCGCCCCGGCCGCGGTCACAGCTCCAAACCGAGGCGCCGAGGCCGAAGTCGCTGTCGTTGGCCAGGGCCACCGCCTCGTCCTCGGAGTCCACCACGACAATCGGCAGCACCGGGCCGAAGATCTCCTCGCGCATGATCCGCATCTCGTGGGTCACCCCGGTGAGTACCGCCGGGGCGTAGAACGCACCCGCCTCCATGCCCGCGGGCCCGTCGACGGGCCCGCCACAGCACAGCGTCGCGCCGGCGGCCACGGCGTCGTCAACCAGCTCGCAGACGATGTCGTACTGCTCCCGGGAGACCATCGGCCCGATTTCGGTGTCCCAGCTCAGCGGGTCCCCGATCCGCAGCTTCCGAGCACCGGCGACGACCCCCGCGGTAAAGCGCTCGGCCACCTCGCGCACGACGTAGACCCGCTCGATCCCCGAGCAGGTCTGCCCGGCGTTGGCAAAACTGCCCCACAGCGCGCCGGATATGGCGTGCTCCAGGTGGGCGTCGGCCAGGACCAGCATCGGGTCCTTGCCGCCCAGCTCCAGCACCGAGCCCTTCAGGCGCTTGGCGCACTCCTCACCGACGCGGCGCCCGACCTCCACCGAGCCCGTGAAGAACACCTTGGACACCCGGGACTCGATCAGCGCCTGGCCGGTGCCCGGCCCGTGCACCGCCCGCACCAATCCCTCGGGCACGCCGGCGCGCTCGAACACGTGCACGATCCGCTCGCCCACCAGTGGCGTCAGCGACGCCGGCTTGAGCACGACCCCGTTTCCGGCCATCAACGACAGAGCCACCTCCCCGAAGGGGATGCTCCACGGGTAGTTCCACGGCGAGATGATCCCGATCACGCCGAGCGGCTCATACATGAAGGACGCGCTCTTGGTCCGCAAGAAGGCCTGCGGCATCGGGATGCTCTCCTCGGCGAGGATCTCCGCACCGGCGCGACCGATCCACCGCAGCGCATCGATCGTGGGGAGGATCTCCATCGTGAACGCCTCGTTGCGCGGCTTGCCCTGCTCGCGGGCGAGCAGGTCGCGGATGTCGTCGGACTCGTCGATCAGCACCTGCGCGGCGCGCTCCAGGTACCGGGCCCGGTCGCCGAGGGTCAGCTGCGCCCAGAAGGGCTGGACCTTGGCGACCTCCTCGACGACGCCGGCGACCTCGTCGGGTCCGGTGGTGGCCACCGCGCCGAGTCGGTGGCCGGTGGCGGGGTTGAACGACTGAAGCTCCGCGGTGGGCACGGCGGCCGGCACCGGCGGGAGGTTATCGGGCCACTCGGGCTGCTCAGGCCGCGCGGGTGCGCGTGAGGGCCTGGGCGCGCCCCACCAGCGCCCGGTGGAGCAGATCGTCGAGGCCCTCGGTCAGCCCCTCGTCGACCACCAGCGTGTCGGGGTGCTCCACGCCGCCGGCCAGCTCGATCGCGCCGATGCCGACCATCGCCTCGCGACCATCGAGGAGCGCCGTGGCGCAGATCACGATCCGGTGGCGGGGATCGGAGCGCACGAGGCGGGCCAGCTCCAGCTCGCAGAGCTGGGCGCCGCTGCGCTCGCAGAGCGCACGGATGCCGGCCGCGTCGGCGGCACGCGGCATCCGCAGGCAGACGCAGGGGCCGCGCGGCAACGGGTAGAGATGGGCCATCAGGGCCCCGGGGTCAAAGCTCGATCCCCCTTACTACATGGTAGTAGCTTTACGTTGGGCGCTGGTAAAGAAACGGGGAACGGCGCCCCCGTCGCCCGCTTTGGGACGGGGGTCAGTCCCGGCCGCGCGCCCGGCGCACCGCCTGCAGGCGCTCGGCGAGCGCCGCCTCGGCGGCGTCGGGCTCGTAGAGGCGAACCCCTAGGGCCGCCTCGGGCATCAGCTCCTGGGGCGAGATGTGACCCTCGCGACGGTGGGGGTTGTCGTAGGCGCCGTCGCCGCGCCCGCTCGAGCGCAGGTGCGGCGGGGGCAGTGCGGCACCGCGCTCACGGACGAGTGTGCGCGCCACGACCACCGAGCGCTTGGCGGCATCTGACTTCGGCGCCAGCGATAGGTAGATCGCCGCCTGCGCCAGTGCGAACTGGCACTCCGGCAGCCCGACGTGCTCCACCGCCTGGGCGGCGGCGGTGGCTACCGACAGGGCCTGAGGATCGGCGTTGCCGATGTCCTCGGAGGCCAGCACCACCATCCGCCGGACGATGAAGCGGGGGTCCTCCCCACCCTCGAGCATCACCGCCAGGTAGTACAGCGAGGCATCGGGATCGGAGCCCCGCGTGGCCTTGATCCAGGCCGAGATCGTGTCGTAGTGGTGGTCGGCCTGACGGTCGTAGAGCAGGACCCGGCGCTGAAGGGCATCCTCGGCGTCGACGAGCGTCACCGTCTCCCCCGCCCCCGCCGCCTCGCAGGCCAGCTCCAGGGCGTTCAGCGCGGTGCGGGCGTCGCCGGCGGAGCGCTCGGCGAGGAAGTGCAGCGCCTCGGGCGCGACCTGCGTGTCGACGCCGCACTCCCCGCGCTCCAGCGCGCGCACGAGCAGGGCGTGGACGTCCTCGGTGCTCAGCGCCTCCAGCTCGTAGACCTGAGCGCGGGAGATCAGCGCCGAGTTGACCTCGAAGTACGGGTTCTCGGTGGTGGCGCCGATCAGCGTGATCAGCCCCTCCTCCACCGCCGGCAGCAGCGCGTCCTGCTGGGCCTTGTTGAAGCGGTGGATCTCGTCCAGGAAGAAGACCGTGCGCCGGCCGCTACCGGCCAGCCGCTGCCGGGCCCGCTCTATCACTGCGCGCACCTCGGCCCGCCCGGCGGCCACCGCGCTCTCCTCCTCAAAGGCGGCCTCAGAGGCCTCCGCTGCCAGTCGCGCCAGCGTGGTCTTGCCGGTGCCGGGCGGTCCGTGCAAGATCATCGAGTGCACGTATCCCTCCTGCACCGCGCGCCGCAGCGCCGCGCCCTCGCCCAGCAGTTGCCCTTGGCCGACGAACTCGTCGAAGGTGCGCGGGCGCATCCTTGCCGCCAGTGGCGCGTTGGGCACCGCGGGCACGGATGTCACGTCGCGCGGCTCATCGCCCGGATCGCTCTCGAACAGCCGCTCCATGGCGCAGGTAGCGGCCGGTCTCACCCGCTGGCGAGACCGGCCACCTGACTACCGCGTGTGGGCGTGACGCTTCTTGACCTTCTTCGGCGGCCCGGAGGACACCGTGTCAGGCCAACGGTCCGTCCGTGGGCGTAGGTTCCGGCACCGGGCGCGGTACGGATCACATCGCCCCGGGGAACGCGCCTGTCGCGCACTGAGCGGGTTCTGCCGACCTTGCATCCCAGCAGCGTCAGCACCCGGGTCGCGATCGGCTTGGGCGTGCTCCTGAGGTTCGGGACGACGCACTTCGGCGCCGATGGTGAACTCACGACTCGATTCACGACTGGATTCACGACTGGCACCGCGGCGACTACGAGCGTGGCGGTGGCCGCGTTGTTGGATGCATTGGGGTCGGGGCGGGCGGTGGAAACCGCCACCGAGTTGCCGAAGCTGCCGGCGGAGGCTGCCACGACCACGATGTCCACCGGGACGCTGGTCCCAGGGTTCAGGCCGCCGACCGTGCAGGTCACCTGCTGGCCACTAACCGTGCAGGTGCCCTGCCCCGCCACCGCGGCGGTGACCGTCAGCCCCGCGGGGACGTTGTCGGTGAAGGTGATCGGCCCGCTCAGCGGGCCCGCATTGGTGACCGTCGAGCTGAGCCGGGCCTGGCCGCCCGCGAGCGTCCCCGAGGACGCCGACATGGTCACCCCGGCATCCTCGCCCTGGACCACCGCGGCGGCGACGTTCAGCGTGGTGCGGGGGGGGCTGCTGCCGCCGCCGCCGGAAAACGAGAGCGTTTGTCCCGCGGTGGGAGCCGAGGAGAAAGGGTAGGCGATCACCGTGTCCTTCGAGGGGGTCGAGATGCCGGAGGAATAGCAGATCGCGTTGCGGCTGCCGTAAAGCGCCAGGGCATCACCGGCGCCCACCGCGATCGGCTGCGGCAGGTTGAACGTCGCCACGCCGCCGGCGGGCAGCGGGCTCGGAATCGTCTCTGTCGGTCCCGACTACCGTCGCGGTTCCGGACGCTCCCGGCCGGAGCACCACCAGCGTGAGCGTGGCCCCGGCGGCGTCCCCGGTGGTGTTCGTCTGCCATTGCGTGATCACCCCGCCGCCGGCGGGGACGGTGTAGGGGTGCTCGGGTCGCTCGTGTTCTGCGCGAACACGAGCGAGGCCATACATGCACCAGTGCCGCTCCCCAGCTTGACGCTTCCGATCGTCGTCGTCGTCGTCGCCGCCGACGCCGCCGACGCCACGACCAGCGAGATGAGCCCAACCGCGCCGGTCAGGCAGAAAGGTCTCTTGAGCATCCGGTTCCCTTCTCCGTGTGGTCGATGGCTAGCCGCCCCGTACGCGGTGGATTCTAAGAGCGTGTTTGAAAGGAGGTGGTGAGGGGGGTGTTCTCGAACTTTGGGGTATGTCCTCCAAGAGTCGGTACCCATCAGATCTCACCGACGCGCAGTGGGCGTTGGTCGAGCCGTTGTTGTCT
>JAABUZ0100001778.1_pt1 | contig 38937 bp, 33 predicted proteins | sample 5562091 | NCBI WGS metagenome assembly JAABUZ01 (sample SAMN12813069, study PRJNA571459) | rock metagenome | isolation source: Antarctica rocks | place: Antarctica: Victoria Land, Linnaeus Terrace sud | collected 2015-12-21 | reverse complement strand
CGAACTGCGCGACGGTCAATCCCGTCAGGACACGAAAGATGCCGGGAACATGGCTGAGTTTGGCATATTGCAGTATCATGCGCTCCACTCTAGCAGACCTTCATCTTACTGCGCACGTTATCTAGTGTTGAGTGTTGAGTGCCGAGAACCCAGCGAATCCTCCTCAGCACTCAGCACTCAGCACTCGTCACATGTGCTACACTCCTGCTGTCCGGGTGTCCGTACTGTGAGGAAAAATGGAAGAGTCGGCGAATATCAGAAACAGCACACGCATACCGCTGGTGGACGATGCGTCGGACTATTCGGCGGTTGCGGCGTCTGAGATGCCGGAGGCGAACGCTCCCCTCTCCGCCGCGACGCGCCTCTCGGTCATCGCGCTGGTCGCGGTCGGCACGGTGGGGGCTGGGCTTTTGTTTCTGCTTGGCTACCTCGCCCGCCACGGCGCGACGCAAGACAGCGTCGCCTTCACCCTGCGTGCCCCGAACGGCTGGAAATTCTGGTTGCCCGGCCTGCTTCTGGCGGTCCTTGTCGGGGCAATCGCCGCCCTCCTCGCACGTCGTGATGCGCGACCCGATCTGCCGAGCCTTACTGCCGGTATTTTCCCCGCGATTGCACTTGTCTCTGGCCTGCTCATCATCGCCGTCTACCATGACCGGCCGTGGTGGTTCGTTGCGCCGGTCGTCGTCTGGCTCGCCATCCTAATTGGCACCATTGCCCGTGCCTTGCTGACTGCACCGGAAGGCTTCACGCGGGACGTTGCGCGCACATCACTCACCGTCGTTACCTATGTCATCGGGTTTGTTGCCCTGGCGATGATCTACATCAACAAATATCGCTCCGTCTTTTCCGCATCAGCCGTCGCGGTGATCGCCTTCTTTCTGCTCCTCCAGATGACTGATGGCGAGCATGCCGCACTCTCGCGCCGCGTCGTTTACGCCGTGGTTGGCGCCCTGATCGTTGGCCAGGCCACCTGGATAATCAATTACTGGTCCGCAACCGGGTGGACGGGCGGTGCCTTTCTCCTCGCCGTTTTCTATTTGGTCGCCGGTTTGAGCGGGGCGCAACTGCGCGACCGTGTGCAGACGTTCGACGTCATCGAGTTTGGCGGCGTGGCACTGACCGCTATTGCTATCGTCTCCGTCGCTGTCTGGTTCCAGGCGTGAAACCAGTGCTGAGTACTAAGGATCGCGGAATGGCCCCACGCACGCTGCCCACAACCGAATATGACTTGCTGGACCTGCTGGAACGCTTGGAATCGCTGGTGGAGGACATGGATGATCTCTCCGTCACCACACGCGACGAGGCGGAAGCATTGATCGCGACGATCCATGCTCGTCTGGACGAGAACGAGTAACGAGTGCTGGTACTGAGGATGACGGGAAATGCTTCATGGCTGACGAACAACGTGGGAAGATCAATCGCACTCAGCACTTAGCACGACCGACAGATGGCACTCAGCCCTCATCCTCTGAGCCCCTCGCCTCGCGGATGCGTCCACGCAACCTCAGCGAGTATGTCGGCCAAGATCATTTGCTCGGGCCAGGGCGACTCTTGCGGCGCGCCATCGAGCAGGATGCGGTGCGCTCCTGTATCCTTTGGGGTCCACCTGGCACGGGCAAGACCACGCTCGCCCGGATCATCGCTGCCGAATCGAACGCGCACTTCTCGCCGCTCAGCGCCGTCTCAGCAGGCGTCGCCGATCTCCGCAGGGTGGTCAGTGAGGCGCAGCAGCGCCATGCCACGGGTGGCACGCGTACGCTTTTATTCGTGGACGAAATCCACCGCTTCAACAAAGGGCAGCAAGATGCCATCCTGCCGTACGTCGAGGACGGTACGGTGATCTTTATCGGCGCCACGACGGAGAATCCCTCATTCGAGGTCAATGCCCCACTCCTGTCGCGCGCGCGCGTCTTCGTCCTGCACGCCCTCACCGACGAGGATATTGCCGCGATCATCAGCTACGCGCTCGCCGATCCCGTGCGCGGTCTGGGCGAACAGGCGATTCATCTGACGGACGAGGGCAGAGCGACGCTCGTCAATCTCGCCAACGGCGATGCCCGTTTCGCCCTCAATACGCTGGAAATCGCTGCACTTGCTGCCGATCCATCCGATGACGTCGGCACGCGCGTGATTACCGACGAGACGGTGATGGAGGCGGCGCAGCGCCGGGCCGCAGTCTACGATCAGGGGGGTGACGCGCACTTCGACACGATCTCCGCGCTCCATAAATCCCTGCGGGACTCCGACCCGGATGCTACGCTTTACTGGATGGGGCGGATGCTCGAATCCGGCGAAGACCCCCTTTTTGTCGCCCGGCGGCTCGTGCGCGCCGCCTCTGAGGACATTGGGTTGGCTGACCCGCAAGCGCTCGTCGTCGCGATGGCGGCACAACAGGCAGTCCACTTCATCGGCATGCCGGAAGGCGCGTTGGCATTGGCTGAGGCCGCACTCTACCTTGCCATCGCCCCGAAGAGTAACGCGCTCTATCGGGCCTATAAAGCGGTACAAGCGGATGTCACCGAGACGCGGAACGATCCCGTGCCCCTCCATCTCCGCAATGCGCCGACCCGCTTAATGAAGGGTTTGGGCTACGGCAAGGGCTACCAATATGCGCACGACGCGGCCGATGCAACCGTCGCGCAGGAGCATCTGCCAACAAATCTACGCGGTCGCCGCTACTACGAACCCACCGAACACGGCGTCGAGGCCCGCATCAGCCAGCGCCTCGCTGAACGGCGCGAGCGAATCGCGGCGCTCCAGCACCCCACCGAAGGAGAGTCACCATGAGCGTTCCGCGCACTGATCGTGCGACTGACGCATTGCGTCCGATCAGGATCGAGACCGGTATCGCCGCATTCGCGGAAGGCTCCGCGCTGATCGCCTTCGGGAAGACCGAGATTCGCTGCACCGCGAGCATTGAAAATCGCGTGCCACCCTTTCTCACCGGGAAGGGGCAAGGATGGGTGACAGCGGAATACGCGATGCTGCCGCGCGCGACCTTTACCCGCTCGCCGCGCGAATCGGTGACCGGCAAGATCGGCGGGCGCACGCACGAGATTCAGCGCCTGATCGGTCGCTCGCTCCGCGCCGTCGTGGATTTGTCTGCATTAGGGGAGCGTACCATTACCGTGGACTGTGATGTCCTCCAAGCGGATGGCGGCACACGGACGGCGGCGATCACTGGTGGGTACGTTGCGCTTGTCCTCGCGCTCCGCACGCTGGTAGACGGCCGAACCCTCCTCCGGCCCCCCGTCCGTACTCCGGTCGCCGCCGTCAGTGTCGGCGTTGTCAGTGGCGAACCGCGTCTCGACCTCGAATACCGCGAGGATAGTAGGGCGGATGTTGATGCCAATGTCGTGATGACTGGCGCGGGCACCTTCGTGGAAATTCAGATGACCGCCGAGCACGACACTTTCGATCCTGCCTCCCTCAACCAGATGCTCGCCCTCGCCCAAAAAGGCATCGCCGAACTCTTCGTCTTGCAGCAGCACGCACTCGACGCAGCCCGATAATCCTCAGCGCCCTCTGCGTTCGATCCTTCTCCTACGACTCAATGACGCCTTTTGAGGACGGCACTGTGTCACCCAAACGCGGATCAATCTGCGTTGCAGCATCAAGGGCGCGCCCGAACCCCTTGAAGATCGCCTCGACCTCGTGGTGCGCGTTCGTGCCGCCGTGCAATAGGACGTGGAGGTTCATCCGCGCCTCCATCGCCAGCGACAGGAGAAAGTGGCGCACGAGGTCGGTTTCCAGCATGCCAATGTGCGTCGCGGAAAATGCTCCCGTTAGGACAAAATACCCGCGTCCGCCGAGGTCCACCGCTGTCGTCGCCAGCGCTTCGTCCATTGGCATTATCATATGTGCGGCCCGCCTGATGCCGCGCCGTTCACCGAGCGCCTGACCAATCGCGCGACCGAGACACAGCCCGACATCCTCCACGGTATGATGACCATCTACTTCCAAATCGCCATTCGCGGCCACCTCGAGATCGAAGAGGCCGTGCCGTGCCCAGAGCGTCAGGAAATGATCGAGCGCGCCAATGCCGGTCGCGATCTCGGTTTTCCCCGTGCCATCAATCGCCACAGTAACGACGACATGCGTTTCCGCTGTCTCCCGCTCGACCGTACCGGTTCGTGCCTCCGCGCCCATCCGTTCCTCCCAGCGAGTGCTGAGCGCTGAGTGCTGAGTACGACCCGACCCTCTCAGCACTCAGCACTCAGCACTCAGCACTTAGTACTTTCCCATCTCCCGTGCGTACCGCTGCGCGAGGATCGTCATCCGCCGCATCACCCGATCGGTATCTTCCGGCTTGCCAACCGAGATGCGCACATAGTCCGCAAGGTCGGGAGACGAATAGCGCCGTACGAAGATCCCGTCCTCCTCCAACCATTCCTGCAGGGCGACGCTCCCACCGTGCAGAACGTGGACCAGCAGATAGTTTGCTTTGCTTTCAAGCGGTTTGACGAAGTTCAGTTTCCGCAGCGCGCGGTACATCCGCACGCGTTCGAGACGGATACGGCGGATCGTCGAGCGGAAATACGCCATCTCGTCGAAGACCGCGCGCACCGCGACCTGCGCTGCCACATTGATATTGTAGGGCTGCTTGATGCGCCACGCCGCATCGGCAATCCATCGTGGCATCAGACCATACCCAACGCGCAAGCCCGCCAAGCCCGCCCATTTGGAAAACGTGCGCAGGACAACAAGATTATCGAATTCGCCAATCAGCGGCGCGACGGTCCGGCCACTAAATTCAAAATATGCCTCGTCCACGACGACGATCACCTTGCGCTGGAGCAGCCGTACGATATCCCGCTCCCGGCAGAGATTGCCACTCGGGTTGTTCGGCGACGCAAGAAAGACAAGTTTGACATCCGGCGTCAACGCCGCTTCCATTGAGTCAATGTCGAGGGAAAAGTCCGGTCGGCGCGGGACTGCCCGTACGCCGACACCAAAGACGTGCGCGCGCGCCTCGTACATCCCAAAGGTCGGCGTTGGAATCATCACCGCGTCATCCGCTCCGACAAAGAGCCAGAATAAGAGGTCAATAATCTCGTCCGACCCATTGCCGACGATGATGCGCCCGCTATCTATTCCGGTGTACTCTGCGAGGAGCGCGCGTATCTCCTGACTCTCCGGGTCAGGATAGAGATGATACTGATCGAACGACGCGAGCGCCTCCTGTACCCGGAGCGGCGTCCCATAGGGGTTTTCGTTCGCGTTAAGACGCAGGATGCGGTCAGCGGAGAGGCCACGCCGGACAGCCGCTGCTTCGATTGGCTCGATAGTGCGATACCGCTCGACGTGTGCCAGGCTCGGTCGGAGCAGATCGCGCGGGTCCATGCTTGGCTCCATCACGAACGCCCCGCAGTTGTATTCGCGTGCGTGCGCATCCGCGCGGCGCGCGCGTGGCCCTCAAGTCCTTCGGCGGACGCAATCGCCGCTGCGTCTCCAGCCAGTGCGGATGCGGCGCTGGGCGTCAGGCCGACGACACTCATCGTCCGCACGAAGTCGCCGACGTGCATTGCGGACGAAAAGCGTGCCGAGCCGCCCGTTGGCATCACATGGCTCGGACCGGCGATGTAGTCCCCCAGTACTTCCGGACTGGCCTCACCGAGGAAGAGACCACCCGCGTTTTTAACCAGTCCGACATACTGCCACGGCTCCCGCACGAGCAAGCAAAGATGCTCCGGCGCGTAGTCGTTCGCCAGCATGATTGCCTGCTCGATGCTCGGTACGATGACCGCACCGCCGTTCGCATCTAGCGCGGCGCGGACGATCTCCGCGCGCGGCAGGTCGGCCAGTTGACGCGTCATTTCTTCGTCCACGGCACGGGCAATCCGGTCATCGGTTGCAATCAGTATTGCGGACGATGTCTCGCCGTGTTCCGCCTGCGCGATCAAGTCCGCCGCCACGCGGGCAGGATCGGCGCTCTCGTCCGCGATCACCACCGTCTCGGTCGGCCCGGCGATCTGGTCAATTGCCACCGCGCCGAAGACGTACCGCTTCGCCGCGCTGACGAACGAGTTACCCGGCCCAACGATCTTATCCACGCGCGGCACCGTCTCAGTGCCATAGGCAAGCGCGGCGATAGCTTGCGCGCCCCCGATCGTGAAGACCCGGTCCACGCCCGCTATAGCGGCGGCGGCGAGGATGACGTCCGCAACACCCGCAGGATGCGGCGGCGTTGCCACAATGATGTCGCGGACGCCCGCGACACGCGCGGGGATGGCGGACATCAAGAGGGTGGACGGATACGCGGCGGTACCCCCCGGTACATAGATACCGACGCGCGCCAGCGGCCGGACGATCTGCCCTAGCATCCCCTCCGGCGTAATCCATTGCCATCCCTCGTGCCGTTCATGCCAGTGAAATTCGCGAATCCGCGCCGCCGCGCGTTCGAGCGCCGCACGGAGTGGTAGGGCAATCCGACCGAGCGCCACGTCGAGCTCAGAGGATGAGACTTCGCAATCTGCCAACTGGACACCGTCAATCCGCGCTGTATAGTCACGTACGGCCGCGTCACCGCCAGCCGCGACGGCGGCGCAAATCTCTTCCGCAACGCCCGCCGCCGTGAGATCGCGACCGAAGACATGTCGGATAGCCGCCTGGATATGTGGCGGCAGCGATGGCTCAGATGTAGGCACGCGGCGCAGAATTGTCCGTTGTGCCTCGGCGATGTCCGTAAAAATACGCATCACGGTGCCATCTCATGCGAGAGGCTAAGTGTGTCGAGCAACGCGATATACGCCCGCGACGCCGACTCGAAGACGTATTCCGGCGTGCCGACCGTGATGCCGTCGCTCCCTGCCCGCCGAAGATGATCAATCGCCGACAGCAGCAAGTGCTCCTCCACGACGACGCTCACCGCGTACCAGCCGGTTTCCAGCTCGGTAATTACCGGACCGGTACGCGTCCTCGACCCGTCTGGCGTCTTTGGGAACACCGGCGCGACGGTCGGGCCGAGCGTGCCCGCCGTTGTCACTTGCTGGATAACGTGCGCGGCCACCTCGGCGGCGCTCTCGCCGCGCACGTTCGCCGTCAACATCCGGTATCGCTTGCTGCGCAGATGCGCCTCGGCGAACTCCATGATATGCCGTAACTGCTCGCGCTTCGTAGGCGATGACATCAATTCGCGACGATTGCCGATTAGGCAGGCCTGTGTCTCCATAATCGTGCCGCCCGCGATCTCCTTAAGGCGATTATCGCGGAGCGTTGTGCCGGTTTCCGTGCGATCGGCGACGATATCCGCCGTATCTATCGCAGGGGCCGCTTCCAATCCACCTTCCCCCTCGATGACGACAAAATACGTCACACCGTGTGCGTACAGAAAGTCCTTGACAAGGTTCGGTGAATCCGTGATCACTCGGAGCGTCCGACCGCGCGTGCGAAAGTCCGCCGCGAGGTCCGCGAGATCGGCAATGCTCGTAATATCCACCCATGCCTCCGGCACCTCGATCACGAAGCGGCACCGGCTGAAACCGAGATCCGGCATCAGGACGATCACGGCATCATTGTCGCCCTGATGCTCGGCGACGAAATCAAGCCCGGTAATGCCGACATCCGCGAGACCCGATTCGACCTTCGTTACGATGTCCGCCGCACGCTGAAAGAGCACGGAAACGTCCGGTATTCCCCGCAACGAACCAACATATTGTCGTGCGTTCGGTCGCTGCACGGGGAAGCCGACGCGCTCGAAAAAAAGCCGCGTCCCTTCTTCGATCCGGCCTTTACTCGGGAGGGCGAGGCGTAAGGTGTCACTATTCATCAGTTGTGCCAGTTGGTTGAGGAGGAAGTGGAAGGTGATGGAGTGCTTCTGGGATATGTTTCTCGATCTCGCCGTTCAGTGGCAGCCAGCGTACCGACCGGCCATCTGCTAAGGGTTCCGCGTAGACATCGGCGCGAATAGATCGGGCGTGTTTGATTGCGGCATTCGGCGTTCGGTCTCGCACGTCAAGCAGTACGGTCCAGCCAACAGTACGCAAGGCGTGGGCGAGGTCAGCGGCGCTCCGCATCTCTCCACCCTCCCCTTGTCCAATGACCACCATCGCACGCGGCGCGGCGTGGCTTTCCGGCGGCAGTGCATCGGCGATCCGTTCGACACCGAGCGAGAATCCGACTGCGGGCAGCGATTGCCGCGCACCGAGGATCGTCGCCAGATCGTCATACCGGCCGCCGCCGCCGAGTTGCTCCGCACCCTCCGCATAGACCTCGAAGAGGATGCCGGTATAGTAATGGAGACCGCGGCCGAGGCCGAGATCGAGCACGATCTGATCCGGTGCGATTTCGTATGCGCCGAGCAAGCCGATCACCGATCGCAATCGCGCGACCGCCTCCATTCCCATATGCTCGTCGGTCAGCAACGCCTCCAACTGCGGAAAGACCACAGCGGGCGCGCCACGCAGCATCACGAGACGGCGGAGAAAATCGAGTGCGCGACGCACATCATTCCCCTCCGTGCGTCGGGTCATCTTGCGAATCAATCCCTCGGCAATCTCTTCCGGCGTGCGCCGATGCCCGTCCAGCGAAATCCCCGCCTCGCGCAGGAGCGACAGAAACGCGTCCCGGTCAGGCGGCTCAATCGTCGGTGTCGGTTCATGGCGCACTTCCTCTTCCAGCATCGCCGCCAGCGCAGGATGGATCCGCTCGCCGCGCGGGTCATCCGGCCGCAGACGTTCCATGCTCCAGACGAGCCATTCGCGTACCCGCTCATCCAGCGCCAGCCCCGCGAGGAAGCCGCGCACGATGCCGACATGACCGAGAACGATCCGCACGTTCGGGAGGCCAGCGGCACGCAGCGCTGTGGCCGCCATACCGATCACTTCGGCATCCGCCGCCGCCGTCGCCGCGCCGAGCAATTCGATGCCGACCTCCGTGAACTGCCGGTACCGCGCCTGCCCTGGCCGTTCATACCGGAAAACCGGGCCATGATAGGCGACGCGAATCGGCAGCGGTGCACTCTGCATCGTCGCGATCGTACTGCGCACGACCGACGCGGTGAACTCCGGCCGCAGGCAGAGATCCCGATTGCGATACCGGAAGGCATACATCTGCTGCACCCGCTCCTCACCGGCCTTGCGCAGGAAGAGTTCCGTGGACTCGATTACTGGGAAGTCCATTGCGTCGTATCCGGCGCGCGCGCAGACAGCCAATATCTCCGCCGCGAGCGTTGCATACGCGGCATGCAGCCCAGGCGGGATGTCGTTCATCCCGCGCACACGCTCTACCGCCATACTCGTTGCCTGCCGCATCGCCATCCACTCGCTCCTCTGGGTGCCACCCACCGCGCCCCATCTTACCATGCCCATGTACCGGCAATGCTTGAATCGCTCTCATGAAAAGCACTACGATCGCAGCGTGGCGCGAAGCCGCTTCGCGATTGCCTGACTGACGCGGTCCCGTACCTTCGCCACCTCTGCCTCGGAAAGCGCGCGGTCCGGCGCTTGCATTGTCACGGCGAATGTCAGGCTCTTTTTGCCTGTCGGCACCTGGTCGCCCCGATAGACGTCGAATAATTGCACGCGCTGGCCGAGCGATCCCACCGCCTGGGCGAGGACCTGCGCAACGTCACCTGCCGCGACCGCGTCATCCACAACCACCGCGAAGTCATTCTCGGTCGCCGGGTAGCGTGACGTGACGAGTAGCTGGCGCAGCACGCCCCGATGCGCCGCGACCGATACCACGATCGGTTCGAGATCGAGTTCCGCCAGCATCGTCCGTCCGGCGAGATCAAACGCTTCCGCGACGCGGGGATGCACTTCGCCCATTACCCCGATCGGCTGACCGCCCGCAGATACATGCGCGACGCGGCCCGGCTGGAAAACTGGATCATCGGTAGGAACGAAAACGAGCGGCCCGACGCCCAATGCCGACATAATCGCTTCAATCATCCCTTTCAGATCGTAAAAGTCGAAGGCACGCGGGACAACGCCCAATGACCGCTCGGCGTCCATACCCGCCAGAACCACACCGAGTGTCAGTCGCTCGTCCGGCAATGCACCGGGTTCACGCGGCAGGTAGACATTCGCGACCTCGCCAATCGCCACACCACCGATAAATTTCAGGTTGTCGGACGCCGTGGCAAGCAGACTGGCACGCAACGTCGGCCGCATCCCCTCCCATTCCCCCAACGGATTGACAAGCCGGACGATTGGCACATCTGCCGCGCCCGGCCCATTGGCGGCGGCCAACCGATCCAGCGCCTCCGTACTGGTAAACGAGTATGTGCTGACTTCGACCAACCCCGCGCTCGCGGCAGCATCGCGCGCTGCCTCCCGCGCGATCCAACGATCCGACCGGATGACGTGCGGCGTCGTACCCACAATCATCGTCGTGGGGATCGTCTCGTAGCCGATAATCCGCGCCACTTCCTCGACAATGTCTTCCGGTCGCGAGACATCGGCACGATGCGGCGGAATCGCGATCGTCATTATCGGATCAGCATCGCGAGAGATCGCGACCCCGAACTGGAGGCGTGTCAACACCGCGCGCACCGCGTCGAGCGGATAGGCAACGCCGAGCACCGCCGCAATCTTGCTGAAGCGCATCGTCAATGACCGGGGTTGCGGCGGATCGGGGTAGATGTCTGCGTAACCGACAAGGCGCGCCGCCGGGCAGAGTTGACTGATTAACTCAGCGACCCGCCGCGCGCTCGGCATCGTCAGTTCCGGTTCCAACCCGCGCTCGTACCGCGCCGACGCATCGGTGCGAATGTTCAGCGCCTGCCGCGTGTGGCGGAGGGTGCGCATCTCCCACGTCGCAACCTCGATCAGAATGTTTTTTGTCGTCTCGACGATCTCCGAGCGGGTGCCGCCGATGATGCCGCCGAGGTCGGTCACGCCTGCTTCATCGCAGACGGCGGCCATCGCCGGTGTGAGCGCTTTCGTCTCATGGTTAATCAGTTCCAGCGTCTCGCCGGGATGCGCGTGGCGGACGATCAGCCGCCGCCCGACCAGCCGGTCGCGGTCGAAGATATGGTTCGGCTGTCCATACTCGATCATCACGTAATTGGAGACATCCACGATGTTGTTCACCGGTCGCAGCCCGACCGCGCGCAGCCGTCGCTGCATCCATTCCGGTGATGGTCCGACCGTAACGCCCTCCATGACAAGCGCAGTATAGCGTGGGCAGAGCGTCGTATCCTCGACCGTGACGATACCGGGCATCTCCGGTACGTCGAGCGGCTCTGCCGCCCATCGCGGGAACGGATCGCGGAACGGCACGCCGGTGATCGCCGCCGCCTCGCGCGCGACACCGATAATCGAGAAGTCATGGACCAGGTTTGGCGTGATCTCGAACTCAATCACGGTATCGCCAAGGTAATCGGCGAGCGGCGTGCCGACCGGTGCATCATCGGGCAACACCATGATGCCCTCATGCGCGTCGGAGATACCCAGTTCTTTCTCCGAACAGACCATCCCTTCACCAGTGATCCCCATGATCGCGCGCGGCTTCAACGTCCGCAGCGCCTGGTCATCGCGATGGCCGTCGTAGAGACGCGCCCCGATTAACCCCAGCACGATTTTCTGTCCCTCGCGGATGTTCGGCGCGCCTGTTACTACCATCACATCGCGTTCCGGCAGTGCCAACATCACCTGCACCACGCGGTCCGCACCCTCGATCCGGCGAACTTCCTTCACCTGCGCGACGCGGATGAGGTCGCGGTCCCAGCCCGCACCGATCTCCTCGATCTTCTCCGCCTCCAGCCCTGCCATCGTCAGACGTCGCGCCATCTCGCGCGGCGTGATGTCGCCAAGGTCAACGTACTCCTTGAGCCACTGCCAGGAGACCTTCATCACTTTCACCTCTCATGGTAATAACGAGTGCTGAGCGATGAGGGGACGCGGCGGCCTCTCAGCACTCAGCACTCAGCACTCGCTAGAGCCACGCCCGGTCCATCTGGCGCAACCAGCGGATATCGTTCTTATAGAAATCCCGTATGTCGTTGAGGCCGTACTTCAAGAGCATCAGCCGTTCCGGCCCCATGCCGAAAGCGAACCCCGTATATTTGCTCGTGTCGTAGCCAACCATTTCGAGCACGCGTGGATGCACCATCCCTGCGCCGAGCAGTTCAATCCAGCCAGATTGCTTGCACAGCCGACATCCCTTGCCGCTACACTGCGGACAGTCAATCGCAAAGTCCACCCCAGGTTCGACGAATGGGAAGTAGTCGCAGCGGAATCGCGTCTTCCGCTCCGGGCCGAACATCTGCCGCGCGAATTCCGTCAGCGTTCCCTTCAGGTCCGCCAGCGTGATACCCTCATCCACCGCCAACCCCTCGACCTGCAAAAACATCGCCAGATGCGTCGCGTCGGTCGCTTCATAGCGGTAGCAGCGCCCCGGCACGACGACCCGCACCGGTGGTTGCTGCCCTAGCATCGTCCGCACCTGCATCGGTGATGTGTGCGTTCGGAGGACGACGTCGCCCTCACCGGACTGAACATGAAAGGTATCCCAGACATCGCGCGCCGGATGGTCGGGGGGGATGTTGAGCATATCGAAGTTGTACTTCGCATATTCGACCTCCGGCCCCTCGACGGTCTGGAAACCCATCCTGCCGAAGATGTCGCAGATTTCGCGGATGATACGCGTCGTCGGATGCAGGAATCCCCGCTGCACCGGTCGGCCGGGCAACGTAACATCAATCCCTTCTGATTCGATGCGCGTTTCGAGTGCGGACGCTTCGAGACTGGCTTGACGCGCCGCGAGCACGCTACTCAGTTCCGTTTTCAGTGCGTTAACCGCGATGCCGAACGCGCGCCGCTGCTCCGGTGGCAGACCGGCAATCCGCTTCATAAGCGCGGTCACCGCGCCGTGGTCGCCGAGATAGTCGCGGTACCACACGCGCGTTTCTTCGATCGCCGTTGCCGCGTCGAGCCACGCGAGCGCGGTCTCCCGCAATTCGATCAGTGTCGGCTCCGCGATGGTCACGATACGACCTCCTCATACGCAAAAACCCATGCCTTCGCTGCCCCGACAGGGGCGAAAGCATGGCTTCCGCGGTACCACCCTGATTACGTCGTTCCGACGCATCTCATGTCCGCCACGGGCATACATACCAGTGGCGATGTTCCGGTAACGGGGAACGAACCGTGTGCGGCTACTTGCGTTCACCGCCCCGCTCAGGAGTGAATTATCGGGTGGCGATCCGGTCTGCGTGCGGCTCTCAGCCTTGGCCGCTCGTCCCTGTCATGCCGGATTGGCAATCACACCCCTGCCACCGCGATGCGCTCCGTCCTCGCGTTTTCGCAGCATAGTCATACGCGCAACCGCGCCCATTGTCAAGCAAGCCGCGCACGCCGTCGCTGGCGCACGACTTCGTACAGCATGATCGCGCCGGAGACCGATGCGTTGAGCGATTCAACGCCGCGCGCCATTGGGATGCACGCAGTTGCTCTACACCATTGACGGGCTTCGGCGCTCAGGCCATGGTCCTCGTTGCCGATAACGATCGCGCAGCCCCTGGTCCAATCAACCGCGTCATACCGCAACGGCGCTATGCCATCCGCACCGTACACGGACGGCAACGCCGCGAGCGCGAGGCCGATGATGTCCCAGCCGCTATCCGCGACGACCGGCAGACGGAAGTGCGCTCCCATTGCCGACCGAACAACTTTCGGTGCGAACGCATCCGCCGTTCCGTCAATCGTGACGACCGCGTCGCAATCCGCCGCCGCCGCCGCGCGGATCAATGTGCCGACATTGCCCGGATCGCGGACGCCATCGAGAATCAGAACAAACCCATTGTGGGCGTCAAACGCTGGCAATGGCGTCGTGGGGAGATCAACGATCGCGATAACGCCTTGCGGTGTTTCCGTCTCCGTCAGTGATTGCATGACCGTCGTGCTGACGATCAAGAGGCACGATGGATCAAGCGCATCCACGATTTCATTTCGAAGGGTAGTAGTCTCGCCCAGCAATTCCGGACAAAGGAGTATGTGCCGGATTGCCGCATGCGCGGCGATGGCTTCGCGCGCGAGGCGCACACCTTCCACAAGAAACGCTCCCTGCTCCCGCCGGGCTTTCCGGCGATGCAGGGAGCGAATCGCGACAATCGTTGGGTTCCGCACACTCGTAATACGCGTGTCCGTGCGACCCTCCGGTATCAGGCGGCTGCCGCTCCGGCGTTCTTCGCAATCCCTACCAGTTCACCGAACGCAGCGCCGTCACGTACTGCAAGGTCCGCGAGCATCTTCCGGTCAATCGTCACCCCGGCCGCTTGCAGGCCGCTGATAAAGCGGTTGTATGGCATATCATGCGCGCGCGACGCCGCATTGATGCGAGCAATCCAGAGCGCGCGGAACTCTCGCTTGCGGTTCTTGCGGTCCCGCGTCGCGTAGAGCATCGCCTTCATGTTGGATTCGATCGCGGTACGCTTCCATCGCGATCGCGCACCCTTGTGTCCCTTCGTCGCGGCAAGCACCTTTTTTGTACGGGCATGCGCCGCGACATTATTCGTCGAGCGAGGCATCTTCCTCTTCCTCCTATTTGACGCCGTACGGCAGGCTACGTCGCACGCTCTTCACGTTCGCGCTACTGAGCGGAAACATCTTGTCGAGTGCGCGCTTGACCCGCGACGACTTACGCCGCCGGAAATGGCTCTTCATTCCCTTGGTACGCATGATCTTACCCGTACCCGTAATCTTGAAACGCTTCGCCGCCTGCTTATGCGTCTTCAACTTCAGTTTGGACATGCCTCCCTGTTCTCCCTACTCTGTCGAAACCGGCTCACCCGGGTCCTTCGTTGCTTTTGCAGCCGGCGCAACGCGCGGACTGACCAACATACTCAAGATGCGGCCTTCCTGCCGCGCTGGAGACTCGATCACCGCGTCCACTTCGAGCATCGCCACGAGCTTGCGCATCAGTTCGTCGCCAATCTCTGGATGAGACATCTGCCGCGCGCCACGGTAGATCACGGAGACGCGGACCTTGTTTCCTTCCCTCAAAAGCCGCTTCACATCGCGCGCCTTCGTCTCCAGATCGTGCTGATCAATGAGGATGCCAGTGACGCGCACTTCCTTGATGTCCTGCATCTTCTGGTTCTTGCGCGCTTCACGCTCGCGCCTGCTCTGATCGTACTTAAAGCGACCGAAATCCATTAACCGGCAGACTGGCGGCGTCGCGTTTGGCGCGACTTCGACGAGATCAAGGCCATGCTCACGCGCGCGTTCCAGCGCATCCCGCGTCAGCATGATGCCGAGCTGATTATTTTCTTCATCAATGACGCGGACTTCACGAACGCGAATACGATCATTGGTGCGAAGCGGTCTGCTAATCCCGGTCCTCCTCGAGCCCCGCCAGATGCGGGTGATACCAGTAACGACTGACCACACAAAAGGCCAGCAAAGCATTCTAGCATCGTCACCCCCGAATCGTCAATGCGCGCAAGCGATTTCCACAATTCACACGTTTGCTTGCAATGGGGGCTTGGCAGCGCCTGATTCGTGTGCTATGCTGCGCCAGGCTTCGGGGAGTAGCTCAGCCTGGTAGAGTGCACGGATCGGGACCGTGAGGCCGGAGGTTCGAATCCTCTCTCCCCGACCACCCTTCTTTTTCGTCTACATGATGCAGGAGGTAGCCTCCCGCATGGGACTTGCCACCGCCCGACCTACACACCGTCCCTCCCGGGGGATCGCTTCCATCAAAAAGTCCACGATTCGGTTTCGCTGGCATCTCATTATCCCGGCGTTGTACATTGGCATCACCGCCATTCTGCTCTGGCCGCTTGTGTTCCATATCCGTTCGGCAGTCGCGGAGAGGCTTGATGATCCACTTCTGAATGCGTGGACGTTGCGCTGGGTGCAGCACGCACTGGTGACGCAGCCAGGCCATCTCTATGACGGCAATATGTTCGCACCCAATCTCCGCAGCCTCGCTTTCTCCGAACTGCTCCTGCCACAGGCGATCATGGCATGGCCCGTCTGGCTCGTTTCCCACGATGCGTTACTCGCCGCGAATGTGACGCTACTGGCGACGTATCCGCTCTGCGGAATCGCCATGTATGCGCTCTCCCGCAGCCTCGGCGCTGTCCGAGGTGCCGCATTCATTGCGGGCCTTACCTACGCCTTCGCACCCTTTCGGATGGACAACAATGCGCACCTCCAGGTGCTCTCCATGCAGTGGATGCCGCTCGCCATTCTGGCGATCATTCGCTTCATGCAGCGGCCAACACGCTGGCGCTTCACGGCCATTACCGCGACGGTCACGCTCGCCGCGCTGTCGTCGGTCTATTACACGGTGATGTTCGGCACCGGCTTGATCGTCTTCCTAATTGTCGAAGCAATCCGCCAGCGGCAGCTGTTCGTCTCACGGCGTGCGGTCGGTCTCCTCGCGGCGCTCGCGATTGGCGCCGTCATCGTCGGGGCAATAGACGTGCCCTATCTGACGATGCGACGTGAGCACGGCATCGTCCGCACTCTCGACGAAGCGTACGACGATTCCGCACACAAAATATCCTATCTCACGGTCACGCCGGGGAGTGTCGTATGGAACCGAGCGCTTCCGACATCGGGACCCGAACATTCGGCGCTCTTTCCCGGCGTCATCCTGCTTGTACTCGCGGCGATCGGCCTCCGATCCGTGCGTCGCCCGTGGATGGGCGGATTCGCCGCGCTCGGCGTGGCGAGTTTCGTCCTCTCGTTCGGGCCAACATGGGGCGATAAGGCGTCCGGCACGCCGCTTCCATATCGGTTCTTGTATCAACATATTATTGGCTATCAGGGCATTCGTGGCCCGGATCGCTTTGCTGCCGTCGTCCTGCTCGCGCTCTGTCCACTCGCGGCCCTCGGTGCGACATGGCTCTGGCACGCGGCTGTCTGGCGTGACATCCGTCTCCTGCGGCTCGCCCCACTCGTCATTGGTCTCTGCGGTCTCCTCGTCGTGGTGGACGACGCAGCGCGGCTCTTACCAGTGGCGCCTGTTAATCGGTCCACGACGACCCTCGCACCGTATCGCTGGTTGGCGACACAGACGGACACCGGCATCGTCGCCGAATTCCCTGTGGCATCGAGCGAAATGGAGACGGCATTTTATTCGACGTACCATTGGCATGATGTTCTCTGGGGTCATTCGGGTTTCATCCCTGCCGCGACCTATCAGTTGCGCGGCCATTTTATCGGTCGTGGCGATTTTCCCGACCCGAACAACCTCCAGGCACTTGCGGATATGGGGGTCGGAACGCTGCTCATCCATCGCCCCGCCTATCTCCCGGACAGACTCGCCGCATTGACGCGGGACCTGCAGGCCAACCCGGCAAATGTTACGTTCCTCAAAACGGTCGGCGATTCCGATCTCTATCATCTACGCCCGAATGCCAATGCGTCGCCCCTCGCGGCAACCGCCACCTTTACGATCAATCCCGCCGGCAATCTCGACCAGCTACCTGGCCAGCTAATACTGACCAATCCCGGCAGCGATGCCCGCATGCTTTATACACGCGGTCGTTTCGACTTTTCCGCCGAGATTCGCGATGCGGCAGGTAAACACGTCTCGTTGCAACCCGTGAACATCAATCTACCCGCCGTGATCGCCAAAGGAACGACGACCGTGCCGCTCTCCGTGACCTTGCCGCGAGAGCCGGGCATCTATACGATTGATCTCCATTCGACGAATATACCAATCCTCGAAAACCAGCCTTTGTTCACGGTTACGGTTGTCGGACTGACAGCGCCGCCGCATCTTGCTCTCACTGGCGCCGATGTGACGAGTCCACCCCTGTACGAGCCAGGGGAGAGCGTCGCCATGTGGGTAACGACCAAAGACGGCAAGACCCTCGCGCTCCGCGACACGACCGCGCTCCCCAATGGCACGCTACGTGTCACACTCGCGCCACTGCCGCCCGGTGCGGCACAAGTGGTCGCCCATGGCAAAGCGAGCGGCGTCGAACTCTGGGTCGCGCCACCTTGACCACCGCGCGCCGCGCGCGTACGCTCTGCCGGGCGCTGGAATGCGTCGTGGCTTTGCAATACTGATGGACTGTTCGAATACGCCGAGACGAGTCGAGGAGCGAGAAATGGAACGTCAGATGGCATCCGCGTTCGATGTCGCGATTATTGGCGGTGGCCCCGGTGGCTATGTCGCCGCGATTCGTGCCGCGCAAGAGGGGCTATCCGTCGCTGTCATTGACCGTGGCCCGCTCGGCGGCACTTGCCTCAACTGGGGATGTATCCCAACGAAAGCGTTGCACCACACAGCGGAAGTGTGGCGTACCATCCATGATGCGGCAACGTACGGCGTGCAGGTCGGCGAGGCGACACTCGACTTCGCAGCAGCGATGGCGCACAAGGACGATGTCGTTCGCACCCTCGTGCGCGGTATTGACGGCCTGATGCAGGGAAACAAGATCAGCGTCCTACGTGGAACCGGCTGCCTGCTCACTGCCGCGCCCCCGCATCGCATCGCAGTCAATGATATTGACGGCGGTACGCGCGAAATCACGGCGACCAATGTTATCATCGCCACCGGCTCCGTGCCGAGCACGCTACCGATTCCCGGCCTCGATCTGCCGGGTGTCGTCACGTCGGACGGCATTCTTTCCCTCGTAACGCAACCGAAACGACTTGCCGTGATTGGCGGCGGCATTATTGGCATGGAGTTCGCGACAATCTTCGCCGCGTTCGGCACGACCGTCAGCGTCGTTGAGCGCCTCCCGAACATCCTCACTGGTGTCGAACCGGAGATGATCCGTCGGGCGTCACCGATGTATCGCAAGATGGGTCTCGCGATCACTGTGGATGCGACGGTTGAAGAAGTGACGTGGGGAGACGATGACGATCTCGCCGTTCATTACCGCACGGCGGGCGGCAAGCAGTCAGTCGAAGCCGATGCAGTGCTCGTCGCGGTAGGGCGCATTCCGTACACCGAGGGCGCATGGGCAGCGGATGTGCCGCTGGAAAAGGATCGGCGCGCCGTGAAAGTGGATGCCGGATTACGCACGAATCTGCCCGGTGTCTACGCGATCGGCGATGTCGCGCTGATGCCGCAGTTGGCGCACACTGCCTCGATGCAGGGCGAGATCGTCGTCGAAAATATCACCGGTCATGACGCCCAGTATGATGCCTCGGTCGTGCCGAACTGCGTCTTCACGCTGCCGGAGATTGCGGGAGTCGGCCTCACGGAGGAGCAGGCGCGCGAGCAATTTGGCGATGCCGTGCGTACCAGCGTCTTTCCCTTTGCCGCGATTGGCCGCGCCCAGATCCTGGGAGAAACAGCCGGCGTCGTCAAACTGGTCTGTGGCGCGGGAGAGAAACTGCTCGGCGCGCACATCATCGGCCCGCGTGCCAGCGACCTGATCGCGGAACTCGCCCTCGGGTTGCAGCTGGGCGCCACCGCCGCCGACATCGCGCGGACGATTCACGCCCATCCCACATTGCCTGAAGCGATCCACGAAGCGGCGCTCGGCATCGTGCATGGTCGCCCGGTCCACGCGCTCCGCTGATAGCGTGTGCTAGGATGGCGTAGACTGCGAAGGTGTACGTTCATTACGCGATGGTGCAGGTTCACGACATGATGACCGTTCAGAAGCACGCGACGACAGAGACGGAAGCGGAGTTGATTGCTCTGATTGACCAGTGGACCGCGCATATGCGTTGGCGGAAGAACTATGACCGCTGGCGCGAAGACCGCCTCTGGCAAGAAGATCACCAGACTGCGCGCCTCCGGGCGATCACGCGCTATACGAAGAACCTGACGGGTACACGGGTATTGGATATAGGCTCCGGCATGGGTGGTTTCCTCGTCGCCGCGATGCTCAATGGAATGTCCGCGCTTGGCGTCGAGCCGAACGCGGCGTATTGCCGCATCACGCGCTTGCGCGGCATGCGCTACAGTGTTGCCGCCGCTGTCATTCGTGGCGTCGGTGAGGCGCTGCCATGCCCCGACGCGTCATTCGACATTGTGCTTGCCCAAGACATCCTCGAACATGTCCGCGACCCGGACGCGACGATGCGCGAGATCAGACGTGTCCTCGCGCCAGAGGGCGTAGCGCTCGTCACCGTCATCAACCGGCTTTCCTGGCGCGATCCGCATTATCATCTTTTCGGCGTCAATTGGCTGCCGCGCGCCATCGGAGAGCGGATCATCGTCAGCATTGGGAGATCCAAGCGCGCGGCGCGATTCAGCGACAACCAGCAGCTCGGCGACATGTACTATGACACCTTCATGGGCTTCCGACGGCGCGCCCGCACCCTCGGCTTCACCGTCACCGACACGAAAGAGCACGCGCTTTTGCAGGGATCATCTGCGCCCGCCGGGAAGTACGCGCCGCTTGTGCGGGCGCTCTCACGCGTCGGGTTGGTCATGCCCGCCTACCGGCTGCACCGCTTCGCGGTTGCCAGTACATTCGAACTGGCGCTCCATCCCACCGGCGGCTCGCAATGAGCGCGCCCATGACGACCGTTCCGCCTGCCAATCACAGCGACAACCGGGCCGCTCTCGGGGCGCATGCCACGAAAGCGGCGTTCTGGAATACCGTTCTCCTGCCCGCGAAACTCGCCGCGCACCTGCTTGCGCAACTCGTCCTCGCCAATGCGCTCCCGACGGCGGAATACGGCGTCTATGTCCTCGCATTGGCGGTCGGCATCACGTCCGGCTCGCTTGTGGACCTCGGCACCGAGCGGAGTGTCGTCAAGTTCCTCCCAGAGGTAGCAGGCAGGCAAGGGCGGCGCGGCGTGCGAACGCTGCTCCTCTGGGTGTTCGGCTTCAAATTCGCGGTGCTCGCACCGGTCATCATCCTCGCGACCCTCCTCCACGGCGCTTTCTTTCGCTATCTGGATCGTCGCGTGCCATCGGATCAGCAGGATGTCTTGCGCATCGTCCACGGCGAGCATTGGACAATCTTTTTCTCTGTTATATCGCTTGTCCTCGTTGGGGCGTTTTACGATGTCGCGATGCAGAGCCTCGTTGCCACCTTCAAGAACAAGAGTTGGAACATTATTACGATTCTCGTCACCTTGCTCGATCCGATTGTCGTCTCCGTGATCGTCTTGACGGGTGGCAATATCGCAATCGTCCTCATCGGGCGAGTCTTCGTCGCGCTCGCCGCGATGGTCCTCGCTGGTGGATTCGCGCTCTTCGCGGTGCGGGAATCGGCCGATGTCGAGCGTCAGTACGTGACCGACGACGCGCGCGGTCGGCCCCTGCCGATCCGCCGTTTTGTCTTCTACTCATCACTCCAGTACGCTCTCCAGGTGACGAGTTTTCTCACGTCGTATGCATTCGCCGCGCTCATTCTCACCAACGCGGTGGAGATCGCGGGCTATCGCGTGGCAGCCGGCACGGTGCGGGAGACTCTTAGCGCCCTCACCACACCGATTGTCGGCATTCAGGTGCCGATCTTCACGCGCATTTTTACCGCGCGCGACACCCGGCAGCTCGATATCGCCTTCGCACTCGTCACCCGCTTTCTCGCGCTGGTCCTGATACCGGGTGGCGTCGGTCTCGCTCTCCTCATCCCAAACCTTTTCCGTATCCTCTATCCCAAGTTCGTGTCGTTTACCGGTGTCTGCATCGTGCTGATTGTTTTTCTCTTCGCCGAGGCCTGTCTCAGTACCGGCACAACGGTGCTTCTCACCTTTGAGCGGTACAAGCCGGTGATCGCGGCGCGCGCCATCGCGCTGCTCTCATTGCCGATCATGTTCTTTACCGCCCGTTGGTACGGTGCGATGGGCGCGGCCCTGACCGCCGGTGGATTCGCGGCCCTCGCGGCATTAGTCGGCACGATCGCCGCGACCGCGCTGCTGCCGATCCGCTATCCACTTGGTTTCGTCCGGCGCGTCGGCATCGCGTCGGGCTGCATGGCGGTCGTTGTTGGCGGCCTCGCCTTTACGCTCGGACGTGTCCCCGATAATCCGGGCGGTGGGCTGCACCGTGTCGTCTGGCTCGCCGTCACGGCGGTGATCGCGACACTCGGCGGCGCGGTCTATCTCGCGGTCTTCCGGCGGATTGGCGGCATCGAGCAGAGCGATATCGAGCGACTACGCAGCCTGCGCATCCCCGCGCGTGGCCTCGTGCTCCGCATGCTGATCGGCTCGCGGACGTGACGCGGGTTGCCCTCGTCAATCTGACCACGACGACGAAGGTTGGGGGGGTCGAGACGTTCGTCTGGGAACTTGCTCGCAACCTCGCGTTGCGGGGCGTTGTCGTTACGATAATCGGTGGGCAATCGCTCACACCACCCGCCCGAAAGATGGTGCCCGGCCTCTCCGTGGAGACCGTTTTGTATCTGGATCGGGACCGGATACGCCGCATCCCGATGCTTGGACGCCGCTATGGGCTGACGAAACTGCTCGAACGGCTTTCATTCGGTCTGCGAGCACGCACTATGATCGAGCGCGGCATGTTCGATATTGTTCATATTCACAAGCCGTTCGATTTTCCGCTCGCAACATGGATTGGCGCGCGCACGGGCGCGCGGGTCATCTACAGTGCGCACGGTCGCGACTTTTTCCCCGGCGACCAGCACTTCACCCGTGCGATCACCACCTTCACGGCATGCAGCGCCTACAACGCTGCCGAGGTACGCGAGCGGTACAGCAGAGATGCGGACATTATCTATAATGGCATTGACACCGAACAGTTTTCGCCACGACGTGCTGATCCGTCCTGGCGGCAACGGATCACGGGCGGGACGGCACCGGTCATCCTCTGGGTCGGGCGGCTGGAACGCTGGAAGGGCACGATTGACGCCCTCCGCGCCCTCGCGCTGCTTGACTTCCCCGCGCATCTGGTAATCGTTGGCGATGGCCCGGAGGCATCGCGGTTGCGTGATGCCGCGCGCTCGCTTGGTGTCGCCGATCGCGTTCATCTCCTCGGTACGTGCGACCATGCGCAATTGCCGGACCTCTACGCCGCTGCGGAGATCGTGATCGGGACGAGTTTCGCGAATGAAACCTTCGGCATGGCCCTGGCCGAAGGTTCGGCGTGCGCGCGGCCCGTCGTGGCAACGCGATTCGGCGGCTTCCCGGAGGTCGTCCGCGACGGCGTGACCGGTTTGCTCGTCCCGCCGCGCGATCCACAGGCGCTGGCGCTGGCGATCCGCACGTTGCTGGCCGATCCCGAGCGTTGCACGCGGATGGGCGACGCTGGCCGCGCGCATGTCGTTGCCAATTTTGCCTGGCCGGTCGTCACCGATCATGTGCTGCGGCTCTACGGGGAGGCGCTCGATGAAGATTGATTTCGTGACGACCTTTGGGATCGTGCGGGGTTTCCCGTCGTTCCCGGAAGCGACGCTCGCGCGCCGGTTCGTCGCTGACGGCCATGATGTGCGCGCCCTCACCTATTACGCGAAGTCGTCCGCTATGATTGACACGCATCACGAGGTACTGGACGGCGCAGTCGTTCATCGCCTCCGGCGCAAGGGCTTTTTCACGCCCGGCATTGTTGGATGGATCGCGCGGGGCAAACCGGATGTTGCGCATCTGCACCATCTCAGCAACCGCCTCTCCCCATCGGCGCTCCCGGCATACCATGCGCGCGGCGTCCCGGTCGTCTTCTCTCCCTATGGCATTCTGCACGATCCAGTGCTCGTGGACGACACGGACCGGCCCCTTGCCACACCGATGCACGCTGACCGCATCCAATCGTCGCTTGTTCGTACCGCGAAAACGACGGGCGTCCGACGCGGAACACCGATCTGGCTGCTCCACCGACCACTCTTCGCCGCCGACGCCGTGCATGCCATGTCATTGCACGAGAAGCAGGTGTTGACGGCGCTTGGCGTGCCGGGAGCGCGCATCCATTTCATCCCGGTCGGGATAGATGCAGCTCTTCTGGAGAGCGACGCACCGATTGCGCGTACCGAAGCGCCGACCGTGCTCTTTCTTGGGCAGACGAAGTACCGGAAAGGCTGGGATATCCTCGTGCGGGCGATCCCCGCTGTCGTTCGCGCGATTCCGCACGCCCGTTTCGTTTTCGCGGGGCATACCGGGCGTGACCGGGTGGATTTCGACGCACTCGTACGCGACATCGGCGTTGCGTCCGTTATCGAAGCGCCGGGGCGGGTTTCTGAGGCGGAGAAAATCCATCTTCTCCGGTCATCGTGGCTGCTGACGTTGCCGGCGCGCTATGAGGGGTTCGGCATCCCGCTCGCCGAGGCAATGATGGTCGGTACGCCGGTGGTGACGACGGATGTGCCCGCGTGCAACGAAATCGTCCGCGATGGCGAGACCGGCCTGATCGTGCCGCCGGACGATCCCGGCGCACTCGCGGCGGCGTTGATCCGCCTGCTCGGCGATCAGGCGCTCCGCACGCGGCTCGCGCGGGCAGCGGAACGCGACGTCATGCGCCGCTACGATGCGTGCGTCGTCGCGCGACAGTTCGAAGTGCTTTACGCATCTCTGATCGCGGAATGCCGATAATGCGCGTGCTCTACTTCACCGGTGCCTATCGCCCGGATTCGATGGTCAGCCACACCCACGGCGAACTCGTGGCGGCGCTCCGTGCTCGTAGCGTTACGGTTGAGATTGTCACCGTCGGCGCGGTAACACAGGCACACGGTGTGGAGTTGTCCACTGACCGATACGGGGCGACCGTCTGGTCGCTTCGTCTCCCCCAATCACGGCGACAACGACTGATGAACGCGTACTCCGCGCGCGTCTGGGCGTTCGCACCTTTTGATGGCCTTGTGGGGGCGCTGAAGCGGTTCCTGACAGCGGATCGCCTGGCGGATTATGACCTCCTCCACATTGGCATGGCATATCCGTACGCGACGGCGTTCCGGCATGCTCTCCCCAATCGCCGTCGGTTGCCGACACTCGTAACGATTACCGGCGGCGATGTTCTCACCAATAACGAGACGGGATATGGGTATGGCCGCCGCTTTATACCGCGCCTCGCAATCCGCCGCACGCTTCGATGGGCGAGCCTCGTGCAGGCCAATTCGCCGCTTACCGCCGCAGTCGTCGAAAGATACGGCTGCCCCAAAGAGCGCATCGTTGTCCAGCCGCCGCAGACGGCTCACGAACCGCTTGCGCCGGACGCCATCCCCGCCTATCGCACGCGCTGCCGGGACGAACTGGCGCAGGCCGGGACAGTCCTTCACGGCCCACTGCTCGTCGGCATCGGGCGCATGGTCGCTATTAAAGGGTATGACGACGCCATCCGCGCGCTGCCGCGTATCCGCGCTGCCCATCCGGACACTACACTTCTGCTCGCCGGTCCCGCGCGTGATGCCGCCGCACAGGCGTATGTCGCGTTGCTCCGTGATCTCGCCACGTCACTCGGTCAGCAGGACCATCTGCGGATCATGGATCAGGTGCCATTCGAGGCAGTCCCGCGCTACTTCGCGGCGGCAGACCTCGCGCTTATTCCGTCGCTTCTCGATGGCCTCAACATGACCGGCGTCGAGGCGGGCACCGTTGGAACACCATCGGTCGTCAGCGCCGCCGCCGGTCTCGCAGCCTCTGTAGATCAATTCGGCGCGGGTTCCGTCGTGCCCCCGCGCGATTACGCGGCGCTGGCAGCGGCAATTATCCGCCTGCTGGACGACAGTGCCGCGTGGGAGCGTGCATCGCACGGTGCGAGCCGGATGGCCGCAGCATTCTCGCTCGACCGCACCGCAGATGGTGTGCTTGGCCTCTATCGGCGTCTCCTTGCTGGATAAGCCACCCCTCGGCTGTGCTATACTCGGCAGCCGGTGACCGGGGACGATGGAGGCGCGAGCGGGTGGTGGGAACAATCGCAACAGGCACGGACGAAGCCACTGCCGCGACAGGAAGCGCGGGGCCGGTTCCACGCATCGCCTATGTCGCTTATCCTTCGAGTTTGACGCTCCGGTCCGCGAACGCCATCCAGACCTATGCGACCGTGGCGGCGCTCCGTTCGTGCGCCCCGGACTGCGCGGTGATTCTTCCCCGGTTTGCCTTCCGACCGAGCGCATTTGTGGCTCTCGGCGCGACGCACCTCCTTCGTCTGCCCTTTAATGCCGGCCGGCATGTGATCCGTTCCGTGTTTTGGTCGTATCTGGAGCGTACCTGGTTCGCATGTCGCGTGCTCGTGCATATCATGGTCACCCGGCGACGGCCTCATATCGTATACGTCCGCGATATCATTTGCGCGGCATGGCTCGCGCTGATTCTCCCGAGATTTCTGCACATCGCAGTTATCTTCGAGATGCATGACCGCGAGGCAACCAATCCATCCGCGAACTCCGGGCCGGTCACGCGATGGCTCGCCCCGCACATTGACAGATGCGCCGCGCGCAGTGCGAGCGGTCTCGTCTCGCTCACGAACGCCTTTGTCCCTGAACTCGATGCGATTATCGGGGTAACCAGGCAACCCCCTATGCAAGTTATCCCAGACGCCTACGACGACGATGTCTATCGCCCACGAGACCGGACGCAGGCGCGCGCCGCACTTGATCTTCCGCCTGGCATACCGGTAATCGCCTATACCGGGCTGACATTCGCGTATCACGGCGTGGATTTGCTTGTGGATGCCTTTGCCATCGTCAACGCAACAGTGCCGGATGCGATGCTCGTGCTCGTCGGGGGCCGGGACGGCGAGCGCGCCGCCATCGCCGCGCACGCCGCACGCCTGGGTATTGCCGCCAACGTGCGCATCGTGCCGCCACAACCCGTACAAGCGATCCCCGTCTATCTTGCGGCGGCGGATGTCCTCGTCATCCCGGACACGGTGACCAAGGCGAGCGCGTCGCCACTCAAACTGTTCGAATACGCGGCGATGGCGCGTCCGATTGTCGCTACGGACCTTCCCGCCCTGCGTGAAATCCTCCCGACGAACGCGGCGCACTATGTCGTGCCGGGCGATCCGGCGGCGACGGCCGCAGGCATTATGTGGGTGGTGACGCACTCCGGGGAAACCGACGCAATGGCTGAACGCGCCCGGCATGCCGTCGAACGATACACCTATCGCAATCGAGCAGCGGCGATTATCGCGTTTTGCCAGCGCGTTTGTGAGTCAGTGGATGCATGAAGCGATGGTCGAAACGCGTGCGAGTGATGCCCCGCCCGGGAGACGAGCGCGAATTTTGCCGCGCGCGCGACTCCGGTTCATAGACCGTGGATGCACCGTGCTGGCGATCCTCTATCTTTGCTCGCTCCCCTTTGTCGCTCACCGGATGACCGCCTCTGATGCGATTGAGTATTACGTCTATGATCGGTCGCTCTATTTCGATCACAATCTGGATTTCGTCAACGACTATCAGGGATTCTACGACCGGAATCCGAAAGGGTTGGCGAACTTCAAGGCGGGTTTCATTGACAAGCGGAACCCGTCCGGTAAAGCGATCAATAACGGCCCGATCGGGTCCGCAATCCTCTGGGCACCCTTCTTTCTCGTTGGTGATGGCGCTGCGCGACTCCTGCATGCCGTTGGCAGGACCACAGCGGCGGACGGATACAGCCTGCCGTATATCTGGGCGGTGTCGCTCGGCTCCGCACTCTATGCCGGAATGGCGCTCCTGCTTACCTATCTGCTCGCGCGCGCAATCACCGACCGCCGCGCGGCGATCTGGGCGTCGCTCGTGATCTGGCTGGGCACGCCCGCCCTCTTCTACAGCCATCTCGCTCCGACCTACGCGCACGCGACTTCATGGTTTGCTGCCGCCGCATTTTTGACCGTCTGGTTCCGCACGCGCGAGCATCATTCGTGGTTTGGCTGGGTGGCGCTTGGCGCGCTCGGTGGCCTCGTCGCGATGGTGCGCGAGCAGGATGCGGTCTTTCTGCTCGTGCCGGTGGTGGATGAACTACTCCGACTCTTTCCCGGCATCCAACGCCATGAGCAGCGCTGGATACGCGACGTCGTCCGTACCCTGATCGGCGGTCTCGTGATGGGATGCTGCGCCGTGCTGGCGTTTATCCCGCAGCTACTTGTCTATCGTGCCTTGAACGGCACGTTTCGGCCATCATCTGAAGTATCAGACAAATTGCAATGGAACGCGCCGAACGCCCTGCGAGTCCTCTTCGATCCAGGGCATGGATTGTTCCTCTGGACGCCAATTCTCCTCCTGGCGGTCGTCGGCCTCGGCTTCTTGATCCAGCGCGACCGACGCCTCGGCATTGCGCTGGCGACTGGGTTCATTATGACGTGGTATCTGAATAGCTCGTTTCAGACGTGGACGACAGCCGGCGCATTCGGCGCGCGGCGGTTCATTGTTTGTAGCCCGATTTTCGCGATCGGCCTGGCGACGATCTTCCAGCGTTTTGGTGAGCGAACGAAGGGGAGAAACACGGTTGTACGGCTGTGGGTGCCAGTGATCGCGGTCGTCGCGATTGTCTGGAATGGCGGTTTGATCCTGCAATTTGTGACACACGCGATGGACCGGCAACACCTCGTCTGGCCTCTCGTACTCACCAATCAGTTCACGGTCGTTCCCCGGCATCTACTCGGTGATCTCTGGCGGATGATCCGCGATCCGGCCTCGTTCTATCAAGGCGGCGCATCATGACCGGTCACCATGCCGTTACGGTGAAACGCCCGCTATATAACGACGAGTATTTCCGCGTGCAGCAAGAAAAGTCCGCCCAAAAGGTCCACTGGGAGTATACGCGCCTCCTCGCAATGGGCGATATTCACCTCCGCGCCGATGCCTGCGTCCTCGATGCGGCATGCGGTGCCGCGCCGGGTCTGCGGTTCTTCGACCAGCGATCCACCCATGTGATTGGCCTCGATATTGCCAGCGCGGCGCTCCGGGCGGCGCGGCAGATGTTGCCCCATGCCCAACTCGTTCAAGCGAATCTCGACGTGCCATTGCCATTTGCCGCAGACACCTTCGATCTGATTATCCTGCGTGAGGCGATTGAGCACGTCCAGGACGGCCTCGTGACGCTTGCCGCCTGCCTCCGCGTGCTGCGACCGGGTGGATGCGTGGCGATCACAACGCCGAATCGCTGGGACGCGCGCCGCCCGCTATTCGTCGCCACCCGGCGTGTCTGGAGTGGCGACGCTGATCCGACGCATACACATATCTACTCGCCCACCGAGATGCGTGCGCTTCTTCAGCACGTTGGCTTTACGCATGGGCGCGTGCGCACCGGATTCAAGCCGATGCTGCGGCTCGGCGGCAAACGCCTGCCGCTCCGCGTATCGCTCCCCTTTCCACCACTCATCGGTAACGGCGTGGTTGCATTCGGATGGCGCGAGGAGAAACGATGATCTCGTCCTGGTTGTTCGACATTCTCCGTTGCCCGACCTGCGTCCAATCCCCATCGGGCGACGATGCCGGACGGCTGACACGAATCGCTGACGATCTCATGTGCGATACCTGTGTAACACGGTATCCCATCCTCTTGGGATATGTGGACATGCGTCCGATTAGGGTGATGCATGGCAAAGAGACGGTCTACAACGATCCAGCAGTGGACCTTGACGACCCGGTTATCCGTAATCCGGTCTTGTCCGCTGGCGTGCGTCAGTGGGCGCTCCGTTTACTCCTGCGCCCCCGCCGTACGGATGCACTCCTCGATATCGGGTGTGGCAACGGTAAGTTCGCCTGCTGGAACCGGCGGACGGTCGCACACATGGTCGGCCTCGACCCCGCCGCACGGTTCGCGCCAGAGGCGCTCGCGACCGTTGATCTCGTTCAGGGCGACGCGCGCGCGCTGCCGTTCGCGCGCGGATCATTCAGTGGCACATTCTCGACTGATGTCTTTGAACACCTCGATCTCTCCGGTGTACGCGCCCATCTCCGTGAGACACGGCGCGTACTGACGCCGACCGGTGCCTATTTCTGTTTCTCGAACACGCGCGAGCGGTCCTGGCTCAACGTCCTGATTGATCCGGGGCGGCGGGTCGCGGAATCGCTCCATCGGGCGGGCGTCGTCAACCGCACGCGCGATCATCTCCGTAAGGGCGACCACGTCAAAGCGGTGGAAACCACCGCCGCGCTCGAAGACGAACTGGCCGCCGGTGGCTTCCGCATCGCCCGCATCTGGTTCCTCAATCCCCTGATTGCAACCTACGTCGAGACGCTTGGCTTCGCGATCATCGAGCAGCGTCTGACACGCCGACCGCGCCGACCGGAAGAAGGATCGCCGGTGGCATCCGATCCGGGATCTGCCTCTATCCGCGACCGGGCGGCACGGAAACCGCTCGTGCGGTTCGTCTTGCGCGGTGCGACCGCATTGCTTGCACTCGATCTGGTCTTCTTCCGAGGCATCCGCACCGGCCCCTTTTTTCTCCTTGCCCGCCCATCGTACCGCGTATGAAGATTCTTTACTGCGCGCTCGCGATTGATATTTCAGGGTCGCATGGAGGCGCGACCCATGTGCGGGAAGTCACGAACGGCCTCGCCGCGCTCGGCCACGAGATGCGCGTTATTGTGCGCGGCCCGAACGCGAATCGTCATCACGAGCGACTGAACGCGCGCGTCACCCGCCTGACAGCGCCACCGAAACTGGCATGGACAGCCGCGCCGCGCGTGCGGAAGATCGTCAACGAGTGGCAGCCGGACATCGTCATCGAACGCTTCTACACCTTCGCCGGTGGCGGCATACTCGCCGCGCACACGCGCGCTATTCCCGCGATCCTGGAGGTCAACGCGCCCGTCTTCGATCCCCCCGGTACCGCGAAAGATCGCGTGGACCGATGTATCGGCTCCGCCATGCGACGGTGGGCAACACAACAATGCCGCTGGGCGGATGTGATCGTGACGCCGTTGGCAACCACCGTACCCGCTACGGTCAGAGAGAAGGTAATACCGCTCCAGTGGGGCGCGAATGTGCGGCATTTCGACCCTGCGCGCTTTCCCCAGACAGAAGCGGCGACATATACGCTCCGGCGGCGCTACGGTATTCCACCTGATGCTCCTGTCGTCGGTTTCGTCGGGAGTTTTCGTACCTGGCACGGCGCTGCTGAAGCGATCCACGCCTTTCATCGGGTGCGTGCTCAGATACCCAATGCCTTCCTTCTCCTCGTCGGCGATGGCCCGGAACGCCAGACACTGGAACGTGCGGTTCGAGACGCGTCACAACCGGGGATCGTCTTCACCGGCGCGGTTCCCTATCACGATGTGCCGCTGCATCTGGCGCTCTGCGATGTCGCGGTCGCGCCCTTCGTCCCCTCGCTCCACGCACCGCTACGCTCTTTCGGCTTCTATTGGTCGCCGCTCAAAGTGTTCGAGGCGATGGCAATGGCCATCCCGGTTGTGACAACCGCAGTCGCACCACTGACGACGATCGTGCGCGGCGCGGGCATCGTCGTTCCTGAACGGGACACGGGCGCGCTCACTTCCGCAATTGTTGATCTGTTAGGCGATCCAGAACGCCGCGTCACGATGGGTGCGATTGGCCGCGCGCGAGTGGTCGCTGAGTGGTCATGGGAAGCGCACTGCCGCCATCTCGATACGCTGATCACGACATTGGTGATGCGCCGATGAGCCGCCCACTGCGCATCCTTTTTGTCACCGATGCCTTCCCACCGCATTCGTACGGCAGCGGATGGAGCACGTACCACCTCGCACGGGGCTTGCGCGCACAGGGGCACGACGTTCGCATCGTCCTCGCGCAGCCGTCACTGCGCTTCGTGGTCACCGATTATGACGATTTCCCTGTCTGGCGAGCGCGACCGGGTGCACGGGCGTTCAATCCGGCGCTCTTCGCAATCAACGGGCTTGGCCCCGGCCGAGTCGTGCGACGACTCGGCCGGTCGTGGTCGCCGGACATCGTTCACGCGCAACACATCAATGCGCTACTCGTCGCCAATCATGCCGCCCGCGCGACGCCACTCGTCGTCACCGTGCGCGATCACTGGCCCGTCTGCTTTTACGGTACGGCGCTCGCGACCGCGCCCTGCCCCGGATGTCTCGTCGGCACGCGCTCGCCGTGCAACCCCGCGCGCGGCTCTGATCGCGCAGCGATAGCGATGCATCTCCTCAAGCGTGCGGTGATGCGCGGCATGCTGCGGCAACGGCAGGTCTTCTTGTCGCGTGCGGCGGGTGTGATTGCGGCGAGTGACGCTATGCGACAGACGTTGCGGACGGTCGTGTCGCCATCGCGCCTCCATACAATTCCGAATGCCGTTGACCGCGCGCTTTTTTCGACCGATGAGGGCTCGCTACCGTTCGGCGTGCCCGACCGATTCTTCGTCTATGTTGGAAAACTCTCCGCACACAAGGGAGCCGACCTCCTGCCGGAAATCGCCAACCGACTGGGCAGCGGCGCACCGCCGATCCTTGTTGTCGGCGACGGGCCACTTGAAGAATCATTACGATCCCACGGGCCGGAGGTACGCGTGCTCGGTCGCGTGCCGAATGTGGAGGTCATCGCCTTGATGCAGCGCGCGATCGCACTGATCACCCCGGCGCGCTGGCCCGAGCCGTTGAGCCGGACGCATCTGGAAGCGCTTGCGGCAGGCTGCCCCATTGTCGCGACCGACACGGGTGGCACGCGCGAAGTCGTCGCGGCGGGCGAAACGGGCTTCCTCACGCCAGTTGGCGATGTGGAAGCGATGGCGATACATCTTCGCACACTTGCGTCGGACGACGCCTTGCGCACGCGGATGGCCACCGCATCGCGGGAGCGTGCCACCCGCCTCTTTGATCTTGAAGCCGTGACGAACCGCCACCTCGCCGTCTATCGCGCGGCAATCACTCAAGACGGGGGCTGAATCTGCCCAAAGACGACCCGCAAAGGCTTTCGCCGGTGATCCTTGTGTCGAAGCGCGATGCTACGAGCCAGGACGAAGACGGAACGGGCCGCTCACGTCGCGGCGGAGCGCGGCGGGCAGGTCGTCCGCAGACGCAGGCAAATCCGCAACGTCATGCAAGGCACCAGTAAGAATATCCGTCAATTCGTTGGCGTCGAGGTCCGCGAGCGGATCCCACGCGTGCTGTTTTATCACGACACGGCCTTTGTCATCGAAGGCGACGCCCTCCGCGCGGAGAAGGCCCGCCATCGTCTCGGGGTGCCCGAAGGCCCACGCGCCCGTCAGGACACCCGCCCGGTTCACGACACGATGCGCGGGCACCTGCGCTTCCGCCGGTACGCCGTTCATGATCCACCCAACGAGTCGCGCGTGTCCCGGCATGCCAATCGCCGCCGCCAGCCACCCATAGGTCGTGACGCGCCCAGCGGGACAGGCGCGTACGACGGCAAAGACTTCGGATCGCGCGCGTTGGAGATCAAAAGGCCGCTCGCTCATCGGTTCCGCTCCCGTCTGGTCAGCACTGTCACCGCCTCAATGTGATAGGTCTGTGGGAACATATCAACCATCCGCACGCTCTCGATCTGATACATACCAGCGAGAGCGCGCAGATCACGGATGAGGGTTGCGACATCGCACGAGACGTAGACGATCCGTGCGGGATGCAGACGCAGGAGACCATCGAGAACGCCCGTGTCACATCCGGAGCGCGGCGGATCGAGGATAACAGCATCTACACGCTCCGCAAAGGTCGCCATAAACCGCTCCGCCTTATGGACATGGACATGGACATTGTCCAGATCAGCGGCCGCAGCATTGAATCGTGCATCCGTGCCAGCAGCGGGCGCTTCCTCCACCGCGATCACGCGGCGCGCCTGTGGCGCCGCTAGGATCGCGAAGACCCCAACCCCGGCGTAGAGGTCGAGGACCGTTTCATTGCCGCTCAGTGCGAGGCCATCAAGGACGCACTGGGCAAGGACGTCTGCCATGCTCAAGGTAGAATGGTTTGTCCGTGCTTCGCGTCGTGTATTGACTTGAAAGAACGCGCCACCGGAGACCCGGAAACGCCGACCGAGGAGCGTCTGATAGACGGTTCGTCGCTCATGGGCGCTGAACGACAATGCGGATTCCGCGTCACTGGTGCGAATCGTTGTCTCGTCCGTGATGCTGTCCGTGCCAAGCCGCGCGAGCGCCGCACTAATCGCCGGCTGACTGATCGGGCAGTGGTCAACCGCGACGAGCGCCGCGCTATGGAGATGGTGAAACGCGGGTTTGCGCTCCGCAGTCGGCTCAACGGTAACGACATTGCGATAGCGCCACGGATCGCGCATCGCGGCGGGCGGTGCCATGATCGTGGTCAGGTCCGCCTCACTGAGGCGAAGTCCCCGGCGTAACTGCTCGCGCAGAATCTCGACCTTCAGTCGCACCTGCGCAGCATAATCGAGAAACTGCCACTGGCAGCCGCCACACGCGCCGAAATAGGGGCATGGCGGCGCGACGCGATCCGGTGACGGCTCGATCACGTCCACGACGACCGCCCGTGCGAACGTCTTGCGCACTTCGACAACGCGGGCCGAGACGACTTCGCCGGGCGCCGCGCCCTGAATGAAGACGACCAGCGCCCCGTGCCGCCCGACGGCCTCGCCGCCGTTCGCCATCGAAGTAGATTGGAGCGTAATCGTCGCACCAACCGTAACTGCATCTTGCGTCATTGCGTCATCCATTGCATTCCCGCCGAACAGAAAAGCAGGGCCGGATCGCTCCGGCCCCACAACGAATGTCGTGCGTATCCTACCCCACTACGCGACGCCGGGTGCGTTGCGGAATCGTGGCGGCGGCGCTTGCCCGTTACTGGCTGGCTTGGGCGCGGCCGGGTTCGATTGCTGGCTCTGTGCTTTCTCCTCTGCAGCAAGGATTGCGGCGGCAACCGCATCCCTCGCCCGCTGTGGAATGACGTGATTCGGCAACGGCTTCGGCTCGTGGAAGAACTCCTCGATCTCGGCACCGTCGACCGTCTCTTTTTCGAGCAGGAGCGCGGAAATCTGGTGCAACTGCTCCATGTACGTCGTTAGCACCTGCCGTGCCCTCTCATATCCTTCTTCAACAAGCTTGCGCACTTCCTTGTCAATCTGAAACGCGACATCGTCCGAGTAGTTGCGATGCTCGCCGATATCGCGACCAAGAAAGACCATCTCCTCGCGCTTGCCGTACTGGATGGGGCCAAGTTCCTTGCTCATTCCATACTCAGTGACCATCTTCCGGGCGAGATTCGTCACTTGCTCGATGTCGTTTGATGCGCCGGTGCTCACTTCCTGAAAGACGAGTTCCTCGGTGACATGACCGCCGAGCGCATAGGCAAGCCGGTCCTTGAACTGCGCCTTGGTCCAGAAGAACCGATCTTCATCCGGCAAGATGCGCGTGTAGCCGCCCATCATGCCGCGCGCGACGATACTGATCTTATGCACCGGATCGGAGTTTGCCAGCACCCGCGCCACCAGTGCATGCCCCGCCTCATGATAGGCGGTCATGATCCGCTCGCGCTCGCTGATTAACCGACTCTTGCGCTGCGGCCCGGCGATCACGCGATCAATCGCCTCTGCCACCTCGTCACGACCGATGACCTTGAGGTTCCGGCGCGCCGCAAGGATTGCTGCCTCGTTGACGAGGTTTTCGAGGTCCGCGCCGGAGAAACCGGGCGTCTGGCGGGCGATCTCTTCGAGGGTCACGGTGTCGTCAATCGGCTTACCGCGCGTATGGACTTCGAGAATTGCCTGCCGACCGCGGATATCCGGGTTGTCGAGGATCACCTGGCGATCAAACCGCCCTGGTCGCAGGAGCGCCGGATCGAGCACGTCAGGCCGGTTCGTCGCGGCGATCACGATGATGTTCGTGCTGCTATCGAACCCGTCCATCTCGACAAGAATTTGGTTCAATGTCTGCTCTCGCTCGTCGTGGCTGCCGCCAAGGCCCGCGCCACGCTGGCGACCGACCGCATCAATCTCATCAACAAAGATGATGCAGGGCGCGTTGCGCTTTGCCTGGTCGAACAGATCACGCACGCGGGACGCGCCGACACCGACGAACATCTCGACAAACTCCGAACCGGAGATCGAGAAGAACGGCACGCCCGCTTCGCCCGCCACCGCGCGCGAAAGCAGCGTTTTGCCGGTCCCGGGCGGGCCGACCAGCAGCACGCCACGCGGGATGCGCGCGCCGAGCGCCGCGAACTTATCCGGGTACTTGAGGAACTCGACGACTTCCGCCAGTTCCTGCTTCGCCTCTTCAACCCCGGCAACATCGGTGAAGGTCACACTCGGGCGGTTGCCGGTGAACATGCGCGCGCGGCTCTTGCCGAACGACATTGCCTGATTATTCGAGCCTTGCGCCTGCCGCATCATAAAGACGAGGATACCCACCAGAAAGAGTGTCGGCAACAGGAAGCCAAGCGTTCCCAGCAAACTTCCCCACTGGCTCGACCCTTTGGCCGCGATGACTGGGAACTGCTCGGGCGGGATACCGTTATCTTTCAGGATTTCGTAGATCGCACTATTGTCCGGCAAGCGCACGTTTTTCTTCGTATTGTCGCGATACTCGACATCGGCGCTGCTGCTGCCATTGGTCGTCGTAATCTTTGCAACGCGATTGGCTTTCACATCCGCGATGACGGTGCCGATGTCCGTCGTCTTGCTGCCGCCGGGGCTTGACACAACCGTAAACCAGAGCGCGATCACCGCGACAATAATAATCAAGTACACGAGGCTGTTTTTCAGCCACTTGTTTTCACTCATTAACGAGCCTCCGGCGCCGCAGCGCTGCATGGAAAAGGGAATCCCCGTGCGCCGCGCGCCGGTCACCACCGTACTCGCGCGACATTTCATTCTATCATACGTGCGGGCCCACGAAAATGTGACGCGCAAACGGCGAACACCGTCAAATCGCGGCGGGATCGAGCACGCCGACGAACGGCAGTTGCCGGTACAACCCGTCGTAATCAAGGCCGTAGCCGATCACGAAGGCGTTTGGGATCGTGAAACCAATATAATCGAGCACGACCGCAGTCTCGCGCCGTTCCTTTTTATCGAGCAGGACGCACGTCCGCAGCGATGCAGGCTCCCGCGCGCGGAGCAGATTCTGTAGGTAGGCAAGCGTTAGCCCACTATCCACAATATCCTCGACAATGATGAGATCCCGCCCCGTTACCTCGTTGTTCAAGTCCTTCAGGATGCGGACGACGCCGGTGGATTCCGTCCCCGCGCCGTATGATGACACGGCCATGAACTCCATCTCGACCGGTATGTGCATCTTCCGGATCAGATCGGCCATGAAGATCGTCGCGCCGGTCAGCACGCCGACTAACACCGGCACGCGCCCAGCATAATCGCGATCAATGGCCCGCGCGAGGTCGCCCACCTTCTCCTGAATGACCGCTTCGGTGAGCAGCACCGACATCGGCATGCTCGCTGTTCCCGGTATTGGTGGTTTTCCTTCGACCATCCTTCGCCACGATCCTTTCCTGTGCCTACGGTGTCACACGCGTCAGGATACCGAAGTGCGTCGCCGTCGCCTCAGTCGCGGCAAACGCCGCGCTCACATCGTGTCCGATCCCGATTCCGACGCCGATTACCCATGCAATCGTATCGTTGACGACGAGCAGCGGCAACACGTCGCGCACGGGCGCGGGCGCCCCACACGCCTGCAGATAATGACGAAGCGGCACCGACCGCTCACTGCCGCACGGCTGGAAGCGATCTGCTGGTGCGCGATTTCGCACGATTGCCGCATATCCGTCCGGTAAGCGCATCGGCAATGACGCGATTCCATTGCCAATCGCTGTTTGCGGTGTTTGGCCTGCCGGTTCGAGATGGAATGTGTAGGCGACAACCGGCGAATCGGGCAGATCGAAGCGGAGTCGCATGTCGCCATGAACGGTCTGGTGACCCTGAAAGAGCGGATACTGCTGTGAGGCGGCGACCCGCACCCACTCAGCAACCGCCTCATCGCGCCCAAGCACGACGCGACCGAAGGCGAGACAGCACGCCACGCCCCCGACGTGACGAATCGCGCTCGAATGACTCGTGGTGGCGTGGCGCTGGATGGCATCAACATCGTCGGCACGCGGCATCGCGCCGGTGATCCCCTGCATGATCTCTCGGAGGATGCGCCGTCGGAGCGCTACATGCTCGGATGCATAGGGGGAATGATTGAGGCTGACGCACGACTGTTCGGTCCGGCACTTGCATCGCGTCATCGCCAGAGCAGTTTCCGCCGACAGAAAGGCCGCATCGTCGCGCATCGTGGATGCGGCCCGCGCGAGCGCCGAGGCAATGTCGGGGTTGCGCACGCGCATTGCTGGGAGGATGGCGTGCCGCAGCCAGTTCCGGGTATAGCGCTGGTCATCGTTCGTCGGGTCACGCACGACCGTGAGGCCGTGCGCCAGGCAATACGCCACCGTCTCCTCACGCCGCACCGAGAGCAGCGGACGGATTACGCGCAGAGACTGACCGTTTTGTCCGCTCGCACGATCGGTGGATGCATTGAGCAGCAATCGCAGCGTCGTCGCTTCGGCCATACCACCGAGGCCATCTATCCCCGCCCCCCGGACGAGATGAAGCAACACCGTCTCGGCCTGGTCATCAAGTGTGTGCCCGGTGAGGACTGCATCGGCATGAACGGCATCGGCCATCGCGGCGAGCGCACGGTACCGCGCATCCCGCATCGCGCCTTCTGACGGAGTGCGTGCCTGGTCGGCATCAACATGAGACAGACAGACGACGCGGCATTCAAGACCGAGATGTCCGGCCATCACACGAACGGTGTCGGCATCCCGCGCATCGCCAGCCCGGACGCTATGTCGCACATGACCGGCCACCAGGCGGCGACCCGTTTGGCGCGCGACGACCGCATTTGCATGCAAGAGACAGGTGCTGTCCGCACCACCGGAACACGCTACCAGGATCGTGGACGAATCCGCACGCTCGATGGCGGCGCGCACGGCGGCATGGATGCGCTCCGTCAGGCGATTCGCGGATTGTGGATGATACGGCATGCGGTTTGATCTTTGACGAGGAACAATGGTGCCGACGGCGGGATTCGAACCTGCGACATAGGGCTTATGAGTCCCCCGCTCTGCCACTGAGCTACGTCGGCGCGATCAATTGTGCATGCGAAATGTAGCATCTGCGCGCGCGAATCGTCAAGCCAGTACGGGCTGACAATGTCGGTGTTCTATGATTCTGACACCCAGTAAGTGTTCTGTGAAACTGTCATCCCATGGAGAACATGGTGGTGAATGCACAGGCACAACGACGGGTCATTATTCTCACGCAGGTGGTGGGCGGGACA
>JAABUZ0100001777.1_pt1 | contig 38954 bp, 39 predicted proteins | sample 5562091 | NCBI WGS metagenome assembly JAABUZ01 (sample SAMN12813069, study PRJNA571459) | rock metagenome | isolation source: Antarctica rocks | place: Antarctica: Victoria Land, Linnaeus Terrace sud | collected 2015-12-21 | reverse complement strand
TCTTTAACATTCTCAGAATTTCTTATGTTTTCAGGTAATCTTCTCAATGGTTTCCCGTCTATAAGGAGTTGTCCTTGAACAAAGTTGTAATGGACTATCTGACGGAAGTTGAACTTTTCTGTCTGTGTCGTAATGGTTGACGCCACCCATGTCTGGTTCGGAGAGTCAAGGAACTGCCAATGAGAGAAGGTTCTACATACTGAACCGCTCGAATCAGACCAAGGCTTGACGATTGCGTCTCCTAAACTTCCAGGATTGGATTGAATTGACTCTTGGATAAGCGATCGGATTTGATAAGCCATTTTGGTATCTCTGACTAGCATGTTTTTCAGGTTCCGGGGTAGCCGCTCAAGATCAACTACGAGGTTCTCCTGTAAAGCCACTGAGGCCCGAACAAATGAACTCAAATCCTCTGCGTTCATTGTGGAATTCGATTTCACAAAGATCGTGAAGGTTCTCCGGCAAAGCAGCGCAGCCCAGAAGCCATATTGAGCAGCCCTCTCCGCTACACCAGCCTCCACTGCATTCCGAACCTCGTCACGAAGACAACCAATCCACTGCAAGGTTACCTCACGTGCAGCCATGAGCAATACCTCCACATACTTGCGTTCCATGTCAGAGGCTAGAGAGAAAAGCCGAAGGGTAAGGGTTATGAGCATCTCCATGCAATGTGTCTCGCGCCAGTTAGAGATTATATTTCGAAGACGGTTTTCGATCTGTTCGACCAGGCGCTCGCAGAAAAGCCGATCTTGGAAGACCATGTGAATATCTCGCAAAAGACCGGTTTCACGTTGTGCTGGACCTGCTTGTACGGCGAGTTGGTTAAAGACATGCATAGTATCCTCTGTGCTAAAATTCAGGCTGGAGGAACCCAGTTCCATTAGCATGGTTAGCCAGCGTCGATTCTTCCCTGAGAGCAATCTTTGATAGGATAGAAATTCGTGTATAGACATGTCTGACGGACACTTGGTTTGGCTGACTACAATCTCATATGACGACGGCCCATCACTACTCGGTTCAGGATGTATGACTCGTGGAATTACTGAGGCCTGTAGGCCTTGTGGAACGTGTATCCCGCAAAGATGCTGAAAGGTCAACGGTTTATCCAGATCTTGGAGCCATATTCCAGTCTCCATGTCGTAATATGAGAAATGCAGGCCAAATGGGAAGAGAACATCAGAGAGCTTTACCTTCATTTGATATGCCTTATAATGAGTCTTGAGAAAGGATTTCTTAGGTGACGCAAGTGAAATACCGTCCATGGTTGAGCTGATAAAAGATTTAAGTTGAGAATAATCTTTCAGTAGCATGACGGGTGGGGATGAGGCGTTCGGTCTGCTTGGGTGTCCTAATTTGTTGAAAATTTTCCAGGTGGCATTCCGATATGCCGCCAGATAACTGGGTACATCAAGCTCAAATACTATCACAGCCTTCCGCACGATGCTATCAGGAAGAAAGTCTTCGTGGGCGGTTATTTTCAATCGTTTCCGGGTGCGCCAGTGCCAACACTTTTCACATCCTTTAACGTTGCGGGATCCGTCAGGACTGAAAGAACAAACACAAGTGCCTTCGGAGATCTTTTGACTCAGATCGTCGTATTTTTTGCAAGCGTCATTCCACTCGGACTCCTTCCTTCTGCGCCATAAAGATGAGGCAATCTCTATTCGCTCCTGCAATTCGCAATGTTCGGCGGATTGCTCCAAATAATTCACGGCGAAGCAGTCCTTATCAGGCTCACTAAAAATCGTCTTATCAGCGAAGCGACAACTTATACATCTGTTGCGGAGATATTTCTGGATATCTTGGAGGCGCTGCATATCTGCTAAGGTGGGGAGTTGTAAAACATCAAGCAGCTCCGGGCGGAATACCGGATGATAGTTGCGGAGGAGAGCGCAGGCCTTGACGGCAAATTCGTCCATTTGGATCCAGAGGTCAAACACATTTAAGATGAAAATGCTCATTTGCTCAGGATTGGAGTCGTAAGCGCTGCCAACGACGGTGAATATATCTTTAATCGAGTTTGCAATTTTCAAACAACGGGCATGGCAGTCTAAACCGGATTCGGGCGCCAATTTTGCGTCTGTTTCGATCTTATTTTCCATTCTGACTAATTTGGAAAAGCGATCGGTGAATTCTCCGAATGTCTCCATCTCGCCATCAGCCAATGGAAGGGCATGTAGCGATATATTAATGGCCCGTTCCGCATATGGTAAGTTGAAGATGCTATGAAGGTAGCTTCCACTATGCGCAAGTGAAAGATGAAGCGCACTCTCATCAGCATGAGACGGTAGCCTGGGGATAGGTCGCAGGATGGATCTCCTAAAATTAGCCCAAGCTAAGTCCATCTGCTTCGTAGTCTGTTCAATGATCCCAGTGAACCAAGGCCCAACGGTGTTGAAAAGCTGGTTGTAGACTACAGACGCGTGGGAGAATTTAGTCTTGTCCATTTCCATTTTCGCAAGCCGGCGGCACAGCTTGGCTTTGAGCAACATGGCTAATTCCGGAGCAAGCTGACCAGCAGAATCTTCAAGGAGCTGAGCGAGCACGGCACAGATGAGGAACTTGTAGCAGGCTCGTCCAACCCCGCTTCCTAGAGCGAGGCACAGATGACGCTGAGTCGCGACACGGAGAATCAGCCAAAATGGCAATCTTCTCCAAGGAAACTCTGCTGTTTGCATATTGACATCATCCCGCACTCGCTTTCTTATTTTGGTTGCATTGACAGAGTATCCAATTGCCTCAAGCACGGGCATAAGCAGTTGCGTGACGATCGCAGGGTCGGCGGTATCCCGGGGCTCGATAACAGAAGCTTTCGCCTTGTCCGAGCGTGCCGCAAAGCGCTTCACAGACTCTATGCTGGCTTGCTCCAGGAATAAAGCCAGGCTGTCCCGGAAAGATTCCTTAAGAAATTCATCGAATGAAATTGCAGCAGCGCGGCCAGGGAAGTCCCACTGAAGTGCATTCTCTGTCGCAAGAACACTCTCTGAAGAAGGGGATGCCTCAAAAGCTTCAAAGATAACGGTGTCCAGTCCATCCCTTTGTGTTTTGCTTCAGTCAGCATTTTAGTGGGATTCTTTTGAGGTCATAGTACGTACCTCATATCACGTCGAATAATGAGTGCCGCATTCTGTTCCACCACATGCAGTATGAGTGAAACTTTAGGTTGAAGGTTTCGGAATTCTTGCAACAGCGATGCTTTTTCAAGTCGGCCTTGATTAAGATTGAGACAAATGCAAAGAGAATTGCGAATAGGGGCCCACGTTTCCGCAAATCCTTGCCCCGCCAACTTGTTAAGGGTATCACAGGCATGGATCAGGCGAGTTAGGATGCTATGCTCAATTCCTGGGGTATCCGTATCCGGCTGTCCGGGCAGCTTGGGCGGCAGGACCAAATGGTTAAAGACAGACTCGAGTAAACTCATGACTACCAGCGTTACTCGAGGTTGATGAGACGAGAATCAGCGGACATGCTATAGGGAGGGAAATGCTCGCGTATGAGAGACGCTCTATTTGGGCCGGCGGCAGTTGGCTGAGTCTGAGCCTGGCGCTTCTAAGCTTGTTAAAACGAGGCGTAGAATTTCTCTTGGATGGTGTCACAATTCAGGATAAGTTGGTTCGAGGAAAGGTTCGTAGGAGGAAGCGGAGACATATTATGCGCAAGCAATAGAGCTTCAAATGTGGCCAGCCTTCGCGGGTTTCATACCGCGGAGGCTTGCATACGCCCTAATGTACGAGCAGCAAAGTTGGGCGTAGTACCCTATGGACTAAGCGCTATGGAGCATGAAACTTGAGCGTATCGACCAATCCAGTCGAATGGGATGGGTCCGACCGAGGAATCGCCATATGAGGCATAGCAGCACGAACCAACTGGAAAGTGGAAGCCATACCAGAAGTATACAGGAATTGGGTCTACGACAGTTCAAGTTAATGGCTACATGCTCGTCTGACTGTTTCCGAGCAGATGAATAAGAAAAATTTATTTAAGGGCAATGACCCGAGTCTCGATTTTGGGCTCTCAATCTACTCTCCTCTTGCCGGACAGCAGAATGCCAAAACGACGAGCTCAACCATTCACTCCTCCTGACCTGCCGGTGGTTCCTTCGGGTTCGAGAAAGAATGCATATTACCCTGCTGGAAACAGGGCAAGTTCTAGTGACCTCATTGCCGGAATGTTTATGTTCTGTCTGCTCAAAGCCTTTCCCACGGTACTCTCTTCCGCACCAACACATGTTCTCAACAAGTCTTGCCGTAGATATGATCGGCACAAATCAATTATTCGACTCTCAACCATGCGGTGTGAATTGATCATTGGAGAACAATGGGAATCTAGTTATTATGCTTTCAAACAATTGCCATTCCACGCCCACAGCTTCTTGTCCGCAACCAAAACATTCCCATTACCTCTAAATCCATGAACCATGGATTCATTATATCGCAAAGACCATTGAGAAACCAAGGTTAACTTCCTTGAAACCGTCAGCCTGCATACGTCATCATGAAAGTATTGCTTCTCAAGTTTGGCTACTTGCGTCGTTGCCTCATCATCTTCCTTCAACTCGCAATGTAATGATATGTATTGTTTCGATGACTACCTTGAACGAAAGAATTTCAACATATCTTGGTCATAGAAATCAATGAATTTCCAAAGGGCTCTGAAGAGGTGATAGTTCGTCGTTGAATCGAAATTCAAAAGACGGGAGAGTAGTCACATCAGACGACTACAACTCAATATTCGACAGAGTACAATTTCGTTTTTGATATCTTCACGCTGAATACTTCCTTGAAGTGCGTGTCGAAATTCACTTTCAAACGTCGGTAAAAGTGACGCGTCGACTTCATGTCGCGACTGTGGTAAACCAGATGCAGTGAGAAGCAGAGACAAGGTCACGAAAGAACAGAACGTTCAGTCAATAATGCATGTGATGTTTGGATCTTTGCCAACAAAGATATTTTTGACGCTAAGATTAGGGTGATGAATCGAGAAATGATCTTTGCGGTCGCTTCAAAGAAGATCTGATATGTCGTTGGTTCACTTTGTAATCATCTCTGAAAGTAACTCTTCAGCAATGACATGACTCTTCAGTAGGTCTCAGAGATTTTCGATGAGATTCAAATCCGAGCTGTACGAAGGTCACTTCATGACTTCTATACCCATTTTCTGGAACCAGAGTTTCGTTTTTTTGACTGAATGAATCGAAGCGTTATTCTGCATGAACACTAGTTCTGACTTTCATATGCCAGCTAAATTGTGATCCAAAATCCGAATATAGAAGGCTGCTGAATAGCCCTGTTTCTTTGATTCCCAATCTCGTTCAAGCAGGTATAAATCTGACCTTTCAGAGCCTCAAAAAGCCCCCGAAACCATTATTCGAAAGGCCTTTTCATTAGGAATTTCTGTTATTTTATCCCGATCCCATTTCTGCTCGGGAGTCCCAAAAACCCACTCCCGTGTTTTACCCGATCCCCGAGCGACGGATGCCTCGTCCGACCAGATGACTTTCCTTCACTGATTCACGGTCCAATCCTTATGATTTTCTGCCCATTTTAACCAAAGCTGAGCAACTTCAGGTGTTAATTTCGGTCGCTTAAGGGCTAGTCAGTGAGAAATTCCGTGAACTTCTAATGTACGACGAAGAGTATTTCTATCGACATCGAGCCCCGTGTCGCGTTTCAGCTTAACCCAGGTGATTTTGGGGTTCAATCGTACGTAACGAAGCAGGGCTCGAGCTGCTCTAGAAGTAATGACTGTAGGCCTTTCAGGTCGTGGCTTGTTGACTTCGAAGGGTGCTGTTTCAAGCCTCTTCAAAACGCTCTGAACGATGGTTCGCGGAATGTTCAAATTACGTCCGATTTGGGTGAATTCAGCTTCTAGCTTCGCTTGCCCAGCAATATTCCCTTTGATCAACAAATCAAGCTTCTTTCTAGAGGGCTTGTTACCAGGAATTGAAGTTAACGAAGCTCTTCTGAGCATGGTGAATGAAGTTGAAGAAGGTGAATTGTTTCGAAGAAATGCGATTTTACGTGTTTTCGCGAATTAGTCGAAGACTTTTTCGCACTAACTGTACCATCGTTCTTAGCCACGCTATCCTGTCTTTGGTTCGCATACAATATTCCTGTGATATGTCAGACGGCCTTCCACTTCTCGCATTAGTATTGCGTATTTGGCACACATCTTAACGACCAACAGTTTCACCCCAATGAGATGGCAGATGACGCCGATATTTACAGGGATCATGGCAAGCCGGAAAAGGCAGAGTTAACGTACCAGCGGGCTTTAATTGGCCGTAGCAAAAATTCTCGGTGGAATCCGAAATAAAAATTGGATGTGTTTCATAGCTTTGTTATCTCGGAAATCGCGAAATTTGAAAGAGCGGTAGAATCACCCACGTCGCGCCGATCTGCTCCTCCCTCAGTCCAAGATAAGGTCATCGATCATCTTCAAAGCAAGGGCAACAGCCGCACGCAAGAGGTGCACGTGTACCGCAACGCCAAGACCAACATGCTGGCGGCCGGCATGGAGGACAAGGTGCAGCTAGTCACGTATGCGATTGGGGTGACGAGGGTGGCGGAGGATGTGAATAATGTTGATACGAGGGGCTGGCGGCTAATTGAGCTACAGAAGAGTGCGAGCGATTATATATGAGAGAAATTGTACGGATTTTCAGTGGCGGGAAGGGAAGGAGGGTGGGTTTCGTACTTCTTGACGAGCATTTTGAGCGTTGCATCCAAAAGTGGGTTCGTGGGTTCTTTTTCTTCAATGTGTATAACAAAGCCCAACTTGCATTTCTCGGCCTGGGGGTGGGGCAGGCGTTGCGGAGTAAGAGTGACGAAGGTCGGGTTCGGGAGACCCTGGTGATATCGCAACTCTTGTAATTGTTTGACTAGGTGTGTAGCTTTGTGCTGGCTATAGGTGCTGAAATTCGGAAAGAGTTGAAGAATATTTTTCTACATCTCACTCCCCGTACTAATACCCGGTATCTTCTCCTCCTCTCCTCCTTTGGTCGTTCTCATTCCCGTCCTCAATCGTTCTAAGGCTTCTAGAATATGAGTTGGGTGGCGGTGGATACGTAGTGGGACAGTGGGGATAGGGGATTAGGAGTCCGATGTTGAGGGTTCAGGGGGTGGGAGCTGGGAACGTTTCTAAAGACTTCGAAAGACTCCGTTAGCGTCTTCGAGGTACTAATTATTAAGAAGCATTAATGAGCCATCTTCCCCCATCCTTGACATTTGCCGGTAGAAGGTCGTCTCCTATCTCGCTAAGGAATGTTTGCCATTTGTATATATATATGTATACGCTCAGACCCCACCAACCACTACCTACTACTCACGACCCTCCCTCCGCACTCCCTCCGTCTCCCCAATCCTAAAAACATACTTGACCGCACTCGCCCTCCCCTCCTTTAGATTTTTCAGCGCCCCCTCCACGCCGCCCAACCCTCCAGGAACAACTTCATACGGATGCCCCTTGAACCACCCCTCCTGCAACCCACGCCCAAAGAAACGGAACATCACGTATCCCAACTCTTCGTTCCCGGTTTTCGTGCCGGTTATCTTCTCAAAGGGCTTCAAGTCATCTTCTTTGAAGACGCTGTCGACACGAGTGACGGATTGGGTGATGGTGGGGGGAATTCCGGCATATTCTTTTCCGGGTAGAACTAGTGTGATTTGGCCGGTTTCGTGGTCGAGAACCTTGCAGATGTTGATGTAGCTGCCTTTGTCGCTGACGCAGTCAAATGTGTATTCCATCTTGCCACTATGCTTCTGCACCACGGCCTCGAGGCTCTGCGCCAGTTTATCGTCGCCATCTCTATAGTCTAGGATAACGTCTCCCCTGCTTTTATCTATCAGGCCCTCGACGTGCCGAATCCCCCGGCCGGCGATGCAGATTAGGGGATGGACGTTGGAAAGTTGGGCGAGCTGGATCGCGTAAGAGCCCACGGCAGAGGCCGCGCCATAAATGATCAAGGGGGTGGGGGCGGTGGTGGGATGCCAAGGGAGGGGCAGAGAGAGGTGTTGGTAAAGACCAATTGCGGCGGTCATTGCTGCTGCGGGGATTGTTGCGGCCTCTGTAATGGGTTGCATTAGCAGAAAACTTCAGGATCGAACTGCAACTGCACAAAGTAGACACTTGAGCGAGCGAATTATTGCAATGTACCTTCGAAGCTTGTTTATTTGGGAATGTGAAATTTAGCATGGGAAGAGCTGATAGCGTACTCAGCATAGCTGCCCCCGGGTTGCCTCGCCTGGTGGAAGGCAGCGATACGGTCGCCAGGTTTGAACTCGACGACTTTGGACCCAACAGAGTGAACGACACCCGCAATGTCGTCGCCTTGATTGATACTTGGCTTTAACATATCGGCGTACTTCCAGTCCTTCGGATTTGACGCGGAAACAAATACTTTTGAGACAACTAGATCATCCTGTGGGTTTGGAATAGGCGAGTCGATGATCTCGACCTTTGGGCCAGCATGGATGATTGCTTCTTTCATCGTGCTGTAGAAAGCTGTTGACGTTACTTTGGCTTTGAAGGCGAATGGTAATGAAGCAGATCGCAGCAAGGACATTGATATATAACAACAGCCTTTTAGTAATGTGAATCTTTGATCCCTGCGGGCTGCAAATTGGTCCGCCATCATCCGACGGCAAATTCCGCGCTTTTGGAGTTAAGACAGCATCGTTGATTACTGGGAAGTTCAGTCAAATCATCAGTGTTTGAATCAAGAGAGAACATGAAAGAAATGTATAGCTCTGGTACACTGGCCTTCAAATAAGCTGCAAGACCGAAGACGGCACAGCAGAAGACGTATACACACATTTCACACCTGCTGTCTTCCTATACGCTTGCTCTCTTTCCTCCAGTCTTCTGCCTCCTACCGTCCGGCAGCTTCAGCGCTGCTTGCAATTGCGATGGATTCTAGCCGGAGCTAGAATGTCCTCAACTTGGCTGCTGGATAGATCGATTGGTTTCCTTTAATATAAGTGAATAATACGAACCGTTCGGAACTTGTTCGCTGCATCCGAATTTCGACTCCAAGTGCAGAGGGAATTTATGCGTCAGACGGTTCAAGTAGCTATGGCTGCACTGCAAAGGAAAGACGTCTGGTCCCTTATCACCTTTGCCGGATCTGTTTGACTTTGCGCTTCTTAAATACAATGCCTGTACCTGTGAGCCCATCTTCCGTTTCTGTTGAAGCACCTTCAACATGATTAAGAATTGTACTATTTTCCGAGAGCATTCCACTGGTATCAAAGTTTTCTCTCTTGATCAAGGGCAGTTCAGAAGGCTGTGTGTCGTCCGTCTTGGTAAGCCTAGCTTTATCTGGCTGTAGCGCAGCTGATCCCTTCTCCGATCGTAGATCTTCATTAGGAGCACCGTCTTGTTTTACGACCTTAGTATACTTCAGCAATGAGTCCAAGTCATCCTCTCCATCACCGCCCGCGATCGGATATGTCCGCGTAGTTGAGCCCCAAGCCTTCCTAGCCACACTCTCCTCCGCCTCCTCCTCTTCTTGTCCCTCATATTTCCTTTTCCGCACGTAATCCGTTGAGCTTGAAATCCTTGCGGTGTTCATCCTCCTTTACATCATCATAGATAGCCCTTTCCGAGAGTGTTTGCCAGTCACCTGCCATAGCCATTTCTCGCCTGAACTCCTCAGGGATTGCCACTCCCATCTCTGCTAGCTGTTTGAGTTGCTGCTTTCTATCGGCCGGAGTCGCCTGTCTCAAGGTGCTATTCGCAGGAGCTGTCGCAGGCTTCTTTCTCCATGGCGCTCCACCATCGCCCGCCGCCGCAGATGAGGGACTGGAAACAACGCCATTGAGCCTTGCAACTTCATCCTTTGCTCGCTGCGCATCTCGCTCCTCTCTCTCGTGTCCTCGATGGAGATCTCGGAGGAAACGTTTGAGGTTGCCTTGGTGCTTGGGAGTGGCTTCGTGATTTGTCTTTTCTACCTTGGTGTCGCGGATAAAGGTTTTGCAATGCTTGCACCAGTATTTGGGCTGCCAAGACCTAGTCAAAATAATGCAAGTTTGAGAGAATATAAAGATTTGCAAACCGTAGATTTCCAGTATTCCGACATAGCGTAGGCCGTAAAGGATGTAACATAGAATTACTAACCCAGCAGCGCAGATTAGTATGATATCGAAAGGACAGGTTCGCCGAGGACGCAGTTTGGAAGGGGGCGGAGGTTGCCTCGCGGTGAGACCGACCTATCTGGACTAGGTATGATGGAGGTGAATTGTTGTGGTCGAAGTGAGGGGTGAGGGAATGAAGCACCAGAAGTGGTCGAAGTAAAGTGGTACGAGTACGGTGACCTGCTAAAGCCTCGTTAAGCCTCGTTGGCAGACACACACTATCATACTTACAATTTACATACATTTAGCTAAGTATTTATTTCCTGTTCATCACCATGTGCGGCCTAAGCTGGGGCTCGAAGCGATTGCGACCACCAATGGATCGCTGACAGCGTACAGAGCGGGAGTCAAAGCTGTCCAATCCAGGTGGAAACCGGCTATCACCTGGATTCAACGTGCATATGGTGCTAACGATCATCAAAAATTACCTCTCCTTGCCTTTGAATGAAACGGTTTCATTGCCTTCCCTATACAAAGTTGATATTTGCTCGGCTATTTCATGGCTAATTGATTGTTTACCTACTTACAGCAGGCCTTTGGCATTCAAATTATTGAATCCTCTTCAGCTGTCTTCTAGATCTATTAAAACCTTTGTCCAGCATGTCATCTCTTTGGGACTCTCGTTTTAGAACTGATGAAGGGACGAAAGTGACCATTCCATCAGCAGACCTAGAGAGCAATGGCAGTCTGAAAGTCGGCTCCATCCTGGCGGCTGCAGGAAGACATCTTCCAGAGATACAGCCACACCAACTAGCTTTTTATAGCCACTTGGGTGCGGGAAGCTGTTTCAAAGTAAACTGTGAAGTATACACGAGACATCAGTCCGTTCTAAACCCACAATTTGTTGCTGTGAAACACATGCAAATCCCTAGGGGCACACGACACCAGATCAGCATATTCTATGATGGGGTCATGAGGGAACTTCGAGTTCTAACCCATCCCCTTTTGAAGGATCACGCATGCTTGATACCGGCATTGGCGTTTGGATGGTCAAACGATCTCGAATCGGGCTTGCATCCCTATCTGGTTGTCGACTATTCCAATCACGGGACTCTGAATGAGTATCTGAAGAGACTTGATAGAACACTAGACGGGCGACGTGAACTGGCGCTAGACGTAGCTGCTGGTCTCCAGGCTCTTCACCCTTGTGTAGAAGGCTCGAAAGTTACAGGGACTTGTCGATCAAGCTGCGTTTCCACTTGGGTCGATCCTAAACAAAATATCTGCCCACGCGCAAAAAGAAATCATTCAACGTTTACAAGGGCTGAATGCAGTGATCTCCACCGTGGAACAATCGGCTCAGGCTCCTACTGCGGAAGCGGGTAATGCGGCAACAACGAAGGCATATGATGTTATCCGTTTTACAGTGTCCGGGGTTTGTGACGCCGTCGAAACCCCTATCCTCCTAGAGCCACAATTTGCCAATCCCATGAGTCTAACAAAAGCTGGTGAAGACGAAGAAGTAGTAGCAGCAGGGGTGCACAAAGCCCTTCCTCTCCGACGATATCTCCTTGGTATTGCGGCCATTCCGGAGGGGCTGAAGATACTCCGAGAGGCGATGAAGCTCTCAAATCTCCAGTCAGACTCTCACTTCCGGATCGGTACGATGAAGAATCGAGCTGTGCTTGTGGAGGCATGTCCGTACCAAGCTGCAAAAGATGGGAACCCACCGCCTAATGTAGCCAAGCAAATGGAGAAGATAACCGCCCAATTATCTGAACCGAAGAGACCAAGCTTTCACATCCTCCCGTGTGTTGGGTATATCGAAGACAAGTTGATGAAACAATTCAGGATGATTTTCGAGATTCCGGAAGAATGTGACAAAACTTCCCAGCCCACGATGCTCCTAGATCTCTATACATCTCACACAAGAGTCCCTCTGGGCCACCGTATCCAGCTCGCTCACGCGCTCATAGGCGCTGTAGAGAACTTTCACCGTGTCGGGTGGGTCCACAAAGGCAACAGAAGCAATAATGTATGCTTTTTATCGGATTTAAGGCTTAGCGATCTGGAACCAATACTTGTGGGGGACAAATCAATTGCTAGTGATTCTGTAGCTGTTGGGGCGAACGACTTGGCTTCGCCATGGCTATGTGGGTTCGAATACTCCAGAGCCAACCTTGATGAGACCGCGTGGGATGAAGACCACTACCTCCAAAACAACATCTACCGGCATCCCCATTGATGGGGAAACCCATAATGAAATTCACAAAGTCTCATGACGTATACGCCCTCGTGAGTCTTCCACGTGTCCCACATTCAACATTCAACCACCCAATTCGCTGACCTTTCTTGCAGGGCGTTGTACTGTTGGAGATTGCCTTCTGGAAAGACGCAATCTCTCTTTCCAACATCCCGAAAACCACGTCCCACGGACCGGCTCGGACGGTGATTCCCGAGCACATCAGGACCTCATTTGAGGACAAGAGCAAGAAAAATCTCCCGCATCAAGTGGGGCAAGTGTTCACCGATACGATACTGGCGTGCTTTCGCTTCGAAGAGGATACCGATGGGCTTGGAGACTACGAGATGCATAGATTTTTCGAGGTCAATATCCGAGATAAGTTAGGGAGGACTGTTGGGAGATTGTTAGGGTAGGGGAATGGTTACTCGTTTCTAATGTTTTAATTTGGCGTTGGTTCGAATACTTGTATTGATTAACATGGTTTTTCTGAGCCAGAAACCTTACCACAATTATCTTGTATCCAAGCAAAAATACCCATATGGCTTCTCAAGCAATGCGTTACGGATATGATTTTTATACTGAATCGATAACAACGACAATCTGCATTCTAGCGCAGCACATACTGTCATCAGTGAGTTTCCCAGCAGCCCCCAACAGATCAGTGACGTCGCTGAAAGTAACGTACGCCAAAAGACCGTTATCAAAGTGCGGAACTCATGCTGACAGCAAAAATGGATATGATGCCTCTTACCCCGTCTGAAGATTCAATGTCTTGTCCACACCTTCCTCGCCTTCTTCTGCAAGCAAACCTCTTCTCTCATCATACATCTCTTCCTCCTTGGTTTTTGTTCTCTCTCTATACAGCACATAGTGTTATGTCGTGAATATAATATTGATCATAAAAGTAATATTGGTCAGCTTATACTTGACTGAGTTCTTCGTCAGTACCACTTCGGTTGGGAAGCGCACGGAGGGATCACATACAGCGCACATTTACTGCGAGGCACATTCTTTCATAGTGAGGGCTCATTAAAGTTCAGGTAAATCATAGTAAATCTTCGCAGTCAGGAATTTGGTTTTAAACGTCGAATCAACAACTCTTTAATATTACGACTCTCGGCCGGCAACGAGATCCACCTGTACGTGGTGCCGGCTACGAACCTTTTGATTCTATTCTATGTCCGAATAGAAGTCAGAAGAGCCAAGAGATCTCAATCCGACGCAGTTCGAACGATGTTAGGACGTTGCGTGGCCAGGAAAGCCGCCGTGCAGAGTTTTCACCCACGCGACAACACCCCCCCTAACAGCCACAACCGATCTACGAAGAAGATTAATGACATGTCGATGTCAGTAAGAGATGGGAAGATACTACTAGTAGAATAGTCGATCCAGGCGAAGAGTCTGAGAGTCGTGACTACAAGTGGTCGAAGGATTTGCGACCCGTCGACTGCGTCGGTATTGAAACGTCTTCACCACATCGACAGTGCCGCCGAGTAATTGATGGAAAGATATCAGGTAGAATAGACGAACCAGGTGATGAGCCTTGAGTTTGTGACTACATGTGCCCGAAGGAGTAGTGACCCGTCGGTCACGCTGATATACTGGGGGGGCTTGAGCCCACCTTCTTTACTTGACGCCAAGTCATTCATCTATCTACGTGGAAAATCGAGAGCTCAAGAGGACGATCAGAACGCATCCTCTTCCATCGATCAGAGCCAAACATCGAACGATTGCGACCGCACGCCTATACTAACAATTCATCCAACGTCTACGTGACACAAGCCAAATCAAGAGAAGGAAAGGGTTACTCAGTACAACCACACTCTACCTCCCCATCGTGTGCGCCTCTCTTCCATCACATATTTCTCTGCGCAATGAATGGCAATCATTGAGCAAGAGAACGCAGCTCTACGTACGTTACAACCACGAGCACCACGGGTGCAAAGGAAACGTCTTTCGTCTTCGGACCGGGGATCGGACCGGGACATCGTTGTATAGGATACCGTCAATGAAGAGCAGGGCAAAGACGATGCGTCATAAACGAACAACACAGACACTCATTAAGAGTTTACTCGAGCGTCACGCGCTGGATAGAAGCTATAGGTTCATTACTTGGTAACACAGTGCCAATCTTATTGTTTCGGCTGCGCGAAGCAGCCGTATAGACGGCGAGTGGTTTTCTCCCCCAGAGGGTTTTGTCCACTCGATATAAATAGCATAGAGTCCCCCATGGGTCGGGCCTAAACCGATGTCACAAGGGTGTATGAATTACAATTACAATTACAATTTATTTTAAATTATCTTTTCAATAACTCACTTGATACATTATACATATTTTGGTTACCACTAAACGTACACCCCTTTTTACTACATTGACGCCCCTTGCTTATTACATATACGCCCCCCTAGACTGATTACTCAACTAGGGTTAGCGGCTCTATAAGCCTAGTACCACCACCTACTCTACATGAATCTCGCACTACTACGAAAACTGGCTCTGACCAACCAGATCAAAGACGTTATAGCTAATCAAAGCCGTGCGAGAATTACGCCCAGGCAAATTCTCACTGTTCTACGACTAGATAGTCATCCGGATAATCTGATATTCAAAGCAGCAGCTGAGCAGACATCTACAATGCTAATGCTGCCCTTCGCCGCGATGCATTAGAACCTCTTACATCTATACAAGCGTTACTTCGGAACCTTCATCGTGATGTTTGACACTGTGAGTATCTGAAGGATCGATTGAATCGAGTCACTCATTTGTTCTTCATAAAGAAGACCTTGGAGAAGCTTCTGAAGACTAATCCGAAGGTTCTTATCATGAATTCCACCTACAAAACCAATCGCTACAAGCTACCGTTGCTTATCATATCCGGGGTCACTACTTTGAACACCAGTTTTTACATTAGCCTTCGGCTTCATACTTCATGAGACCGCTGACGACTATGTTTGAGTGCTGGAACAGCTAAAAGCTGTCTATCGAAAGTTCAATCTAGATGATCCTGTAATCAATGTAATCGACAGAGATTTCGAACTAATTTTAGCCTCGCATCGAGTATTTTCGACTACTAGGCATATACTATGCATCTGGCACATCGATGAAAACGTGTAAGCTAACTGCAAAGATCAATTCGCCAACTTTAAGCAGGTAGAATTATATAGTTTGTTGGAAATAGGGGAGTTGGTAGAGTTTTCACCTTCCACCTAGATAGCCTCCGGACCTATATGACCTCGTATTCCAACATAGTTCTTGCTCTAAAAAGCTTTACTAATATCGAATCAAGACCATAAAAGCCTCCACCACCTGGCACTTGCTCCTGAAACTCCGGAATCTGCTTTACAACAGCTGAACCTTCGTCACCCCCCCTACCTCCGCCCCTCCCTCTACCCCGACCAGCTGATTCTGAGCGAAAACTCCCTTCGGCAAATGAAGCCCCCGAGGTGCTACGAGCAGATGTGGAACAGCAATTCCGCTGTGATTGATTAAAAGAAGTTCACCAAATTCCTCATCGGTTTATATCATCGCCTAGTCCGAAGGGTGACGACGGTCGCTGGCGCCGGATCCACCATTCATCTCATCCCCGAGGGAGATCAGTCAACTGTAAAATTCCTGTAACGCTTTATGTGATGTCGGCAGCGCAGCGGTGCTAGTGACACGGGACCTCGCCGACGCCTTCCGCCATAAGAAGCGTAAGCAAATTGTCTTCAAGGGCGACAAAAAGACTACTCGTTGCTGAAGTATGGAACACAACTAAATGCAATCATGGGTAGAGGCACGATGGGAGCCATTGAGGCTTGCTCTAATCATTACGCAGTCAAACCGCTAGCGTTGACTGTGTATTGATTAGGGTTAGATCTTTGATGGCCCTATTCAATCCCGGCACGTTCGTAACACTCAGCATAGAGCTTTTATTATGTTAAAGGGTCATGAATTTCGATATATCAGATTCTCGACTCCTTCGATCTGGCCTAGATCTACCCAACCCCTTTTTCAATCCCCAACACCTTCTTCAATCCACAACACCCTTCCTGTGTCACAACACGTCCCCTTCGGGCCTAGCGCAGCCTCTGAACATTACATAAATAGAAGTTCTTGTACCACTCTTCTTCTGTATTCTTAATGTTCAGTTATAGCTACCTCTGAAGAATTAAACGTACTCCATCCCCGAACTCCACTGGTTGAATATCTAGGCACGGTCCCAACACTGAGCGACTTGTACTGTCATGGTGCCAGGTCACCACCCAAGCCTAGAGCATAGATAGGTCGCCGAGACCTTAGGTTCATTGAACCTGTATCGCAGTTCAATGAACCAAGCCATCAACCTAGCCACCGTCATCTTAATCTAGCCACAGCAATCCTGTTTCCAACCACCTCAGCCGTGTGCACGGACCTCTGCAATCTTAAGTCATAGGACTACTGTCTAGCCTTGGTTCTGCCCGGCTCATGTACCTATATAGAAGCCGGGCCCTCGTTCTTTCCTTTCGCTCTTTGTCTTTCGTCTTGTACATTACCTGGTGTATTGTCCTGTACCTAGTCCAAGTAATATAATAACCAATCCTCTATATTGATAGAATCTATGGTCCAGCCTAGTCCCTGACAGAAGATAAAGATGAAGAAGGAAAAGAAAACTCTGCTCGGGAAATCTCTATAAGTAGTAGCCAATATCCCCGTGAACCCTGAAGGTGCTGAGCAATACTGTTTCGAAACCTTATCATATTCCTACAAACGATAAATCTATCGTAAATTAAGAAATTTACGGTGGGATACCTATTTCATATGCCCGTCTATAACGTCATGATAGTTTACAATACTTGTATCGTTCAATTGAATTTTACGTGTTTAACTAATGACGTTTTGCAATAATTTCGCTGTTACGAAATAAATAGTGACGGAATCGTAATGATTTAATATATTCTACCATGCATTCTCGACTATAGCCTACCAGATTACTTCGCTAATACATGTAGGGTTTCTGCCCTGGTTCGTCTGCACCTTCACCCCCATCCTTCTTTTCATATGCTCATGCGACGTCTAATCTGTGTCAAACTAATCGCATCGTCGATTAGTTTTCGTGATCAGCTGCAACTATGTTCTTGAGCCCAAAGCCATCCGATGCTGGCTGAATATGCTTCTTCGTTGAACTTCGCCACTGGCTCACCATTGTCCGGCTCATCCTTGCCAGGTGCTGCTGTCACTTTCGGCAGCCTTGCCAGTCCTCAACGAACCAGTCAATAGTGAACAAAATTCAGCGGCTCACCGGGTTCCCTCATTGAAACAATGACTGCAAATCCTGACACGGTTTCCTGATTGAGCGTTGACGTTGATAGGTCCTGGTCCTCACCCTTCTGTTCATTGCTGACCTCGCTTTCAGACGCTCGAGTCACAAACTTCTTCAACCTACTTCCTGCAACCGTTCCTTTCAAAGCTACTCCATCGAGCTCTGCAATCCTATACCACCCTTTTTGTGTATTCGCCTACACTACCTGAAAAGGTCTCAGCCACCTTCATGCCAGCTTCTGCGTATGCATATTGTTCAATTTGGTGTCATGCAGCAGCACAAGGTCACTCTTCAGGATTTGACTGGTATGAACGCGCCTGTGATCATCCCATACATCTTTGCCGACCTCCCTCATGCAGCGCGGCCTCCTTCAAATCCTCATCTCTGCGTTCAAGCTGCCGAGCACGAAGAGCCAGCAGGTCACTGGTTGTGCAAACATCGTTCCAAGGGAGAATCTGCCAGGTTGAAATATCAAGCTCTATAGGAAGGACGGCATCACAACCATACAGGCACTTGCCACGGCCCTGCTGACGCTACCGCCACCACCGCGAGCTTATATCGAGGGGAAGGAGTGGAAAATCATAAAGATAGTTGGCAGAAGACGTACCAGGTGGGCGTATCAATACCAAGTAGAGTGGGCCGATTAACGGCTGCTCAGAAACGAACTCGGAAACGCACGAAGGACTATTGCGAGAGTCTGAAGCGAAATGACCCTTCAGCCGTCAAGCCTTTCAGACTCTCTTCCGGTCGATTGCAAACAAACTCACCCAACGTATTGTCTGCCTCGGGAACGAAGAACTGCCGACGATGGAGTGCCTGTGACGTTTCCGCAGTCACGGCGACCTGAGGAAGCACTTGAATTGGAAGCACTTTTGCCATCGCCCGAGACGCCCACGTAACCTTCACCCGGCCTTCGCTTACAGGGTTTCCATATAGACGACGTCCGAGGAGCGAGCAGGATCAAAATCGCCCCTATCATTCAAGAGCTTGACCTCTCGCAAACAAACAGAGATCAGCTCAAGGCATGAAAATCTGAAGCGCACAGCTGCTTTCTTTGGCGTTGACCATGAAATGATTATTCGCTTGTTTAGTTCTAGTATCCCTTATACGTCGAATCGCTTCGTCATCATGAGCATTACGATCCTCACCTACACATATTTCTAATTTGGCACCGTTCTCTCCTTATAGTGATTGTTTATGTCTTGTTTCCCTATTTTATAGACGCACGTGAAGTACTCGCGCTGTTGTATTATCAGTTCATCACCAATGTCTGCCGAAAAACGATTCGTGAACTATGCAGTGCTTTTGCCTCTTTGATAGAGTTTGGCCAGCGCACATAGTAATTAAGAGGGCGCATTAAGAGTTCACTAGCCATTGCCCTCAATTAACTCAGCGCCAGTCTTCAAGTTGTTCTTCCCCCGTTGCACCAGAACTTGACTGACTGCCTCATTCATAGCCATCGTTTGAAGCAGGCCACTCTGCCTGACGATTATCCATTACTGGTGAGGACTGAGTGCCCGATCTTCTGCGCAGACCACGTTCAAATTCCTTTGTCACATGGTTATATGCTCAATTTCTTGAAGACCTTCCAGAAAGGCTGGGGAGTCATGGGGAAGAGTCACGTGCAGGATCCGAGGACTGGCATCATCGGAGCCAGGGAATAGCACAAAGAATTTCGAGGGCAGTTTGGCCATGGGTATTTCGCTAGGCGGCATTCGGGCTATTTGTCGCCTTGTAGTTAACAAAATCCTATTTCTGCCGGTCACCAGTTGAGGGTTCGTAATCGAAATCGACTCGACAACTGTCTTTCCGAAGGGCGCTCCAAAGCTTGGTGGCTACACTTACGATCTCTGTAAGCTTGGTACGTAATCGACGATCGGTCGGGCTCTGGAAGTAATGAAGGTTGTTCAAGATCGTATTAGTCCTAGATCAGTAGTTCTAAGGCCGAGGTAATCTTGCCAGAGCCCAATTACGCTCACTCATTCTGCGTTAAAGGACAGCTCTCAACATACATTCGCTGGACATCAACGTTCAGGCTATCTATATATTTAATAATTTTTATTCTACCTGTTCGTGCGCCGTGCGCTTTTATCCTGCTCTACTCCTCTCGTTCTACGCGGAACGGTCTCAAAGGCGCAGACTGCCTTTTACGTGTGCAGAGTACCTCAGACAAGGTGAGTGTCACTGAAGCTTTCTGATTCATGCTATAGTCGATACGACTGACTTGTATGGTGTAGGAAAAGATTTCCTCTGCAAAATAGAGGTTGCTGTTAGGGAGATCCCAAATATCGCCGCCATCTACACTGGGAAGATAGACAGCGAGGGACACAAAATTCTGGTTGATGACTAGCGAAATTGAGCGTTCCGACAATAAGATGAACTGTATTCTTCTTCAGACATTGTACAACCCTAATCCTGCTTCAGGAGAAAGCTCTTGGGCTGAACATCAAGCGGAACGTCGCTCGACAAAAGGATACGCGTTACGAAATCCTCTTCAAGACCGGCAGTTCCAGCTGGGCGCTGAAACGTGCAACTGCGGAGCATGTTGCTTCTGATGAGAGAACGGACGCCATCCTTAGCCATGTTCAAGCCTTGCGTACTCAGATGAAGGACATAAAGGCTGAAATCTCAAGAACCAAGTCTCAGCTCGGCGCTGAAGCGTGCAACGGCAGAGCATGTTGCTTCTGATGAGAGAACGGACGTCATCCTTAAGCCATGTTCAATAAAGGCTGAAAATTCAAGAAGTAGGATAAATCTTGCCAGACGTCGGTCGAAGCTTGGGTCCGCGGTCCAGAATCTCTTACAACGTGAGACAAGCGCTTCTAGCCTATGGAAAAGGGAATCAAACGGACAGAACATTATATGTACGACTACTCTAGAAGCTCGCATGTTTCTTTATAGAGAAGCAACACGACTCGTGTAAATGTGTAGATTCTATAAGGTAAAATGATGAGCTCAATACCCCCTGAATCACCCGAATCACCTGAGCTCAAGCATGTTGGAAATAGGGGAGATGGTAATCTCCGCCTACATAGGGCTGGTAGGGCTGGGGCCCGCTAGTATCCTAGATAGCCTTCTAACAATATGGCCCCATATCATATATGACCTCGTATTCCAACAGGTTATGAGCCCGGGTTAGCGCAAGCTGCTTAAGTTGTTGTTCCGTTCGTGAGTACGTGAACTCATCGACCATTTCTATCGTCGTCGACGTCGTCACTCGGAAGCCTCTATGCGATAGAGCCCAACGTCGATAATTCAAGCCTCTATGCGATAGAGCCAATCAGAAACACCGTGGATATGTGCCTCCGATGGAGGGAAGCGGTGCAGTCAAGTCAGGTTCAGGTAGTCGATTGCTACTGAGCCGAAGAAAGTCAGTCATCGTGGATAAATGTTGAAATATGACTGAACTAGAAGGTTTGCAGCATATGTAGGATGTGTGTTTGATGAAGTTCTATGAAGGTTCGAAGCTTCGGTTAAATACAGTGCGTCATGTGACCTCGATAGGTCCGAGCATAACTCCCGTTTCAACAATAGATGAAGCGATGCACCAGTTATATCAGGATGGACCAGAAACGAGCCAGAATCGAGTTAGAATCGAGGCTAGAATGCCAGAAACGAGACAGAAACGACGCAGAAACGAGGTCATCCTGGATGGATCAGATTAAGCCGTGAATGTATGCCTTCGAAGCGAGGGTAGCGGTGGATCCAAATGGAAACCGTGGAAGGGCCTCGGGCGAGGGCAAACGGTATATAAAAGCATAGCCACCTGGAAACCGTGGAAGGGCCTCGGGCGAGGGCAAACGGTATATAAAAGCATAGCCACCTGGAAACCGTGGAAGGGCCTCGGGCGAGGGCAAACGGTATATAAAAGCATAGCCACCTGGGGACCGTGGATGGCCTCGGGCGGGGACAAATGGTATAAAAAAGCATAGCCAACCGTGGATGGCCTCGGGCGGGGACTAAACGGTATATAAAAGTATAGCCATCTGGAACACGTGGGCAGGCCTCTAGAAGCCTGATCAGCTTCGTATAGTACTGCTCCGTGTAGGAGCAAGGGGAGTTTGGAGGCTCCGATTCCCAAAGGGGAGTGTTGGAAATAGGGGAGTTGGTAACCTCCGCCTCATAGGGCTGGTAGGGCTGGGGCCCGCCAGTAGAGTTTTCACCTTCCACCTCATAGATAGCCTCCGAACAACAACAACCAAAATACCAATATACCCCATATGACCTCGTATTCCAACAGGGATTCGGGATTTCCGATTTCTCCAGCTTCCCCGAGGTGAATCATCAGAGACCTTTGGATTTCAGAGCACTGATGGCGTCTATCCTCCATGACTCGTAATTCTCGCTCCCCTTTAGCTTAGGGAACTGATACGTATCAGAACCTTCCATTGTGATTGAGGTATGGAGGGGATATTGGTCGATAGGGGAAATATCCGCCGATTTTGGTGACAGCGAGTTCGATGCTTCTGCCCTTTGTTATTTGCGGTAGCGGAATAGAGCTAACCTGGGCTCATAACCTCTTGGTATACGAGGACACGAGGGTAGAGAGGCATGTAGGAATGTGTTTGCCATAGAAGATACCCGTAACACAAAGGAGTGTGTTTGCCTAGAAGGCAATAGAAGCTGGTTTAGAAAGTGCTAGGGAATGACAGGTGCTGGGCCAAATCTTGGCCAGATCTAGGTCAGATCTTTGGCTTGCCCTAATCATTACACAACCAACTCGCTAGCGTTGGTTACGGTATGAATTGATTAGGTAAGGTAGGGTTAGATCTTTGGCCCTAGTCAATTCCGGCACATTCATAACATCATGTTTTCTATCAGAGTTGATCAATTTTAAGAAATTGTTTTCAACAAAAATCATGACAACATAGCTCATTCATAAGATTACTCTGCATCAGTCGTTGTAAGTAGAATGGCATCTAACAATGCGAGTCAAGCGACACCTTCTAAACCGCAATTACTCTATTTCATAATCGCCCTATTCATTGTCAAGTCCAAGACCGCCAACATATCAGTCCGAGGTATTCACTTTAACCACTCCACCGACTTAACATCGCATCTCATGATACTCTTTAGATTATCTTTCACAGCTACGCTCATGGATAAAGCAAGGTCGGCGAACAGATACTTCAATGAACATCCACACTCTGAAGTTCTGGAGAGACGCGCACAAAAGATCCGAGAAGACAGTGATGGAGCTACGGGCCAAGGTCGTTGAGTTGGAACGAAGATGTGAGAGGCAGGATGCACAGATGAACCAGATGTCGACGGTTGCTGCGTCGCAGAAGAAACGAAAGAGAGTGGTGGCTGAATTTACAGAGAGCTCGAATAGTACGGTTTTAAAGCAAGCTAGGACAACGGCGACTGCACAGTCCGAAGATACCTTACTCTCTGTGTTTATGGATGAATGGGAGGATTCAGCTTCCGGCACATATAGTAAGATGCCCTTCGCCGTCCAGAAGAAGCTCGAATCTGATATGTTAGCCACCACTCTTCTTCACAACGATTATCTCCTGCAAGAGATCAGGTCTCAACAATTCATCACCATACTCTCGAGAATATTCACTAAAATCAGCTGCATGATCTCCACTATCACCCCCTCTACTGCCACGGAAAATTCCATCAACGTTAACCCTCGTAACAGTACCACCCAAGCTCAGAAGCAAAGCGCAAGCATTGCCCAAACAGACCTGGACTCCAAGCTCAACTCCAAATTTCAGGCAATCGCATGCATATACCGCCGGCTCCTAGAAAGCGGGGACATATCAGACCGAACACCAGCAGGCAAAGCTCTCCAAAGCAAAGTCGTGTACAGCTTCGTCAAGCTTTTCCGAGACCTACTAGACCGGATAGGTGATCTTGCCGCCTCTCATATCACACAGAATACCAGCAAAAACCGCATTTGCATCTGCTAAAGACGACAAAACAACCTCAAAGCTCTGCCGCCTCCTAATCACCATGGCCGCAAGCCTCGAAGCCTCGAACCCAATGCACCAAAACATCATAGACGGACTCCTCTTCTTCCTGCTCACACGAGTCGGCCAGCTTCTATTCGAAACAAAACCACCACCAGCCACCTGTTTCATGGAAACTTCATTCGAGAATCCGTAGCCCCTCACCTCATCTTTCTTCTCACTCACCTATCACCTCTAATAGCTCGATCTACATCGCTCGTGCTCGCCAAAAAGGTAAAGATGACATTACAGCACACTCTCTTGAACGCCGTGTTTGGCGCGCAGACGGGCGAGTTCATGCATGCATTGAGAGAACCCTGCTTTCTCTCCGACAATCTCAATGTGGATGCGGATGTTCATACGCTTGCCAGTATGGACGACGGAAACGTACGTGACTGGTACAAACATGAAATCTGGAGATGTGTAGGATGGGATGTCCTGATCAACCACATCGCATGGCCTGAGTGAAAGTCTGAACCCTGGCAATCAAAAATTTCCCCACTACCTGTCTGGCATCGTCTCTGCTATATCATCGCAACATTGGGCCAAATATTCCGCTGAGTACCAAAAGTTGGAATTGTTGAGTCCGAGGTATCAAAAGGAGGAAGAGCTTCAAAACGGCTATTTGAAGATATGGGTTGGAACTTTGCTTGCGGCGATTGTGAACACAAGAAAGTTTTTGACCATCCATCTCTCTCTTCCACTCTTCCACTCCCCATGAACTCCTTCCTCCCTTGGTCATTCTTTTCCTCCTCATCCGCCTGCCCCCGTTCCCTCCCTTACGCTCTGTGTCCTCACACCCCTCACATCCCTTATTTCATGCTCCGGCCCCTCCCCCCTTTTCATTCCCACCTTTCTTCCATCCACCCCCCCCTCCCCCACTCACCCTCCCCCCCCCAACCCATATCTCCCACCCTCAAGCCCCTGCCCTCACCTTCCCCCACGCCACCCTTCATCCCTCCTCCCGCACATCTGGTCAGCTATTCAATTAGCCAGATCTGCAAATCTCCCCACGATCCAAGAAAGACCATTCTGCCCCCAATTTGCTGAACCGCCATCACCCCAGCGTTAACAGATCTAGATGGCTGGGGCCACCATTGCTGCTCGAGACTTTGCATTTTTGGTGGGGCGGGGGGGGGTGTTCGAGAATTCGGGGCGATTGGGAAATGAGGGAGATATGTAAAACATCTATGTATATATCCGGGAAAGGAAGGGGAGATAGCCCTATCCCAAAGTATTAGGTCTGGGGGTGCTTTCATATCAAATACACGAAAGTTATGTGGAAATTTCCTTTTTGAACTGTTTCCTTTTTATCCAAAATATTCATGCACCCGCCCTTTCCTCCCTCCTCACCTCATTAACAACCATATACCTCCCGACCCCCACCCACCCCCACAGAAACCACCGCATCTGACTCCTGTGCCCCTGCACCATCGCCCTCTGCCCACCGTCACGAATCGCTCACAAACATCCGCCGCGGCCCCCCTTCCGCCTTCCCCCCACTCTTCTTCTTCTTCTTGCCCCTCACGCTGCGCAGCACGCCGATGTATTTGCGCGCGAGGGACGTGGTCGTCAGCACGTAGAGCTCGACGGGACAGGCCAAGCCCGGTCTGCCGGCCATGAGTGATGTAAGGTGACTGTAGAGAGCCGCGCGGCTACGGCCATACTAGCTGAAAAATACACAGATTTGGCACTGAAAAGGGATAAAATACAACGAAATACATAACTCTTCTGTATTTTTTCCTATATATTTACAGCTCGCTATAACGGAGCTCCGCAAAAATTTCAGAAAAGTCTTTCCGGTTGTGTTATAGCCAGATTTTCCGGTAATCACATATGTAATTTTCAAAAGCCAGAGCTTTCCTTCGCTATAGCCTGGTTTCCGTTATTCGGAAATCCCCTATAGCCAGCTTTGACTGTACTTTTTGAAGCACATGATATCGGCTTCCCGCTGCCGTTTTGGTGGCGATGGCGAGATCATTGAAGCTGGCGCCGATGAGGTTCGAGGAGTCCGTGCCCCTCACTAAGCTCATCCTTGGCTCGCTTATGGTGGGGTAAGTGACACGTCACTTGCCTCTAGGCTAAACGTTTATCCGAAAATCTCGTTGAAGTGTGATAGAGGCGGTAGATGTCAAGGCGGGCAAAAGAGACTACACGTCGTGAGCAACAATTAGGGGACTCTACTCAACGCGAACCCAGTCAATTTGAACGCGTTGAAGCGCATCTGCAGCATCGGGCTGAGCAAGAGCTAGGGCAAACACAAGTGAGAGGTAGGGGTAGAGGTAGGGATAGGGGTAGAGGGGGTGAAGCTTCGGAGCCTCTATCCGAACATCAGCAGGAGGCTTCGATCAAGGCTTCTACGGGGTGTTTCAAATCTGATATGTAGCTGATAATGTAAATACCTTCAAGGGTTACAACTTATCTTCGCTAATCCTAGTTGGGTAGCCGCTAGACCTATTGCGGGGGGGTGTATATGTACAGGTCCTTCCTGCAGCGGGCTGGACATTGCTTAAGCGTTGCCGGGCTTGTTCATGTATAGCTGGCTTACGCCCTCATACAAATTATCCTTGTTAAGAGGCTTTTTGCTAATGCAATGTCCAGCCCGCTGCAGGAAGGACCAGCTTACCCTAATCCTGCTCTAGGAGGAGGAAGCTCTTGAGCTAGACGTCAAGCGGAACATCGCCCGACAAAAGAATACCCGTCACGGAATCCTAAGATCGGCACCAACGCTCAAGAACCAAGTCCCAGCTGAGCGCTGGCTCGTGCGGCGGCAGAGCATGCTGCTTCTGATGAGAGAACGGACGTCATTCTCAGCCATGTTCAAGCCTTGCGTACTCAGACGAAGGACATAAAGGCTGAAATCTCAAGAAGAAGGAAAATCTTGTCAGACGTCGATCGAAGCTTGACTTCGCGATTCAGAATCTCTTACGACGTGAGACAAGCGCTATCGAGTCTATGAAAAAGGGAATTAAACGGATAGAATATCGATGAGATATTCTACATGCGATTAATTACTCTAGAAGCTCGCGTGTTTCTTTGTAAAGAAGCTGCACAACTCTATGGACTACAACAGCGAAAGCGAAAGAGGGGAAGCTCAGAAAATGATGTCTACGTAATTGAAGAGATACTCATCGCTGATCTGAGAGAGTTGAATACCTTAGTTGAAACACTTGCTTTCCGCTCTTGTCGTTTTAGATTAGCTCAAGATGTCTCTTCAGCTCATGTCATCACGTCTATGATCAATCTTGCACATCTTGTCTACTTGATCTCTCATTATCTGACTCTTCGCCTCTCTGTCGAGATCACTCTGCCTCATCGTGACTACTCTCTCTTCTCATCAGGCTCATCATACATCATGCGCGAGGTTGTTCCTTTCGAATAACAGTTCTTTTGTTGGAAATAGGAGAGTTGGTAACCTCCGCCTCATAGGGCTGGTAGGGCTGGCCCGCTAGTAGAGTTTTCACCTTCCACCTCCTAGATAGCCTCCTAACAACAACAACCAATATATCAATATGCCCCCATATGACCTCGTATTTCAACATCTTTAGCCTCGAGGACGGTTGACTCACAACCTCTTCCAAGACCTCGGCCACTACACATAGAGAAGAAGCTCTCAGTGGTAGCGAAAGAAGATTCGGTTGCATATGCCTTGTTCGTTGAAGGAATGACGCTTCTAGCGTGGGACATAGCCTGGATCTGCAAGACACAAGGGCTCAGTGTCGGAGACAACTGGTGGGAAGAAGTCTGTGCTATGGGGCGGAATCTCTGGCAGCTTCTTGCCGCCGCGTCCCCAGTGTCATGGCCGCCGATTCTGCGGCAACTCCATCCACCAGTGAATAGTATGCTGACATCCCATAACCAAGGAGGATCCAGTCTTGCCGTTTCGAGTACCGCCACACCCCTGGGAACATAACCTCACACAGCTCTTGCATACATGGAATCAGCGGCTTACAGTAAGACCGAAGCAGTGATTTCAGACTCTCCAGATGTAAATGCAAAGAATGGAATCTGCGTTCATACTATGGACACTTAGCATAATTTTATAGCTTGCAATCCCGGGCCTTCTCCTGCTTTGTTAAGTACAGCCTTTATTTGTAGTCGATCGGTCGCTCTCAGATATGTACCGTGTGGGAAAAAAACCTTATGCAGCCCTCTCAAGCAATGGATCAAAGGCTTACAGTATATCATCCAAGGATTCCCTGCTATTGGCAATATCCGTCCTAAACTCTTTGGTGTCATGTATTAGGTGCGGGCAGTGCATAAGGATATGCTTGGCTGTCTGATGGCTCCATCCGCAGTCGCATCGAGGGCTATTCGCACCCGGAACGTTCCTGGAGTACAGATAGGCATTTAGACCTATGCGTTCGGTGAGTCGCGAGGGTGCTTTCGGCTTTCTGAAGGTCGTCGCGCATCTTTACTGTCTTGTTGGACAGGTGGAATCTTTGAGCTGATGTTGCGTTGATGTCTGCAATGTGTTTCTTGTAGTTTTCCCATCGAAGGTCCCATTGACTTTTGTAATACTGTGCAATTGCAATGCGTTCGCTTGTTGGGGCCGGCGTTGAGGGGCCGGATCGCCTGCGTCTAGGCCTGAAACATTCAGAAGCGTCGGAGGGATGGAATGATTAGTTCCTATCAGACGAGCGCGTATGAGCTCACATGCCCGCCGAGTCTCCTGTGTCCCCTCTAAGGAGGTGGCCAAACAGCGAATTCGGAAGCCCACGTCGAGCTTCCACATACATAGACCAAAAGCCCACCTAGCCCTACCAGCTGGGTGGCCATACATAAACCAAAAGCCCACCTAGCCCTACCAGCTAGGTGGCCAAACAGCGAACGGAAGCCCACCTCGAAGTGGCCAGCTTCCACATACATAGACCAAAAGGCAACCTAGCCCTACCCCCAGGTGGCCAAACGTTAATCCAGAAGTCCACGTCCAAGTGGCCAGCTTCTACATTCAAAGTCCACCTACTTAGGTGGCCAAACAACAGCCAAATGGTCAATTCGAAAGCCCACGTCGAAGTGGCCAGCTTTCAAAATCTCGATTTGTCTATGTGATCACTTGGTTATATAGACAGTTCACACGCTCGTATGCGCATTTCATCGGTGTGACTGCACAATGGGAAGATATTAAGCATTTTGGGCCAAATTACATGTAATTTAGCATACACACAGCGTCTAGATAGTGCCATAGCCTTAGGCTGCATACGCACTCAATGAAGAAATTAAAAAAAAAATTCCCTCCAATTCTACTAACATCTCCCATATACCTGAACAAAGATTCCGAACTCTAGGTACAAGACGTGTTACAAGAGAGATGAATCATTTTTGAAGACCCAGCTTCTGGTAGACAGGCAGGAAGAAGGCAACAAGAAGGCAACAAACTTAAGTAAGGCACGAATTGCGGGCAGAGAAAGCAGCAAATCCTGTTAAGTAAGCATACGGAGAAATCGGGAGCCAACATGCATATGGAGAAGCCGAGACACTAGGTACTATTATCACGTCTAGCTCAACAACTACCTACAATTGGCAATCCGATGAAATATACCCTTGTATCCGCAGCACACCCAACTCACGACTCATGCATACCATCATCACTTTGCAGCCCATGCTGCGTCCTTCAATGCATCCTTTACTGGATCAAACATTTCCGATCTTGAGGCCGGGTCGACAGGTTTATTTGTGGAGGATCCTGCAGCTGATTAGGCACGGAATTTAGCTACCGATCACTGATCAAATGATTGATATGTAATTGTACTAGCTTGCGTCTTCTGATGATTCTTGCTCGTCTCCCTCGCCGCATGATGCCGACGGCGTAACATCCATTCGGCCGCAGATCCCTTTGGCTCCCCATATATCGCCTTAAGCCTAGCTATGGACTCCTTCTTCTTAGCTAGATCCAATTCGTTCCAGGTTTTGTGGGGGCTGAAAATCTCATCGTGAGTATCATATTCATGTCGGGCATCCGCCTACATCCCATCTTAGCCATTGGCATGGGAAGACAACGGTAACAAAAGCAGCTATACTCGCAAGCGTTTCCATTCCTGATCTGTAAACCCTAGACTTGATTTAACGTCGGCTACCTTGGCGGTCATCGAAATGCCAGCCATTACCGATTATTGCGGCGTTTGTTCTGTTCACAAGTGAATAACAAATTTTGAAAATTTAGCGCATGCGGTTTTAAGTCCTTGCCTAGCATGACATTAGTGCGCTGCAGTGTGCAAGTGACTTGGCACCTTTAATGGTTCTGGGTGAAATTCAAATTTTGATCATTTAGCGTCCCCACTGCGTTTTTAGTGCTTGCCCCCTACCTAAGGTATCCGTGCCCCCCACTAAGCTCATTCTTCACTTATAAGGTAGTCATGTGGTTTTGATCGAATCTTTTTTATCAGCAATTGGGTATAATGAGTTTGTATTTCGTTAAATAATGCACTAGGACTCTACGATATAGCAGTATTTTTATTGCAATCTTCCCATTGATTTGGATGCTGCTTTGAAGGAAATTCAACGTCCTCGCTTATTCAACGTTAAGCATTAATAACCTGGACGACCAAGTAGCATGATTGATTGTACTTCCGTCAATAAGGCAGTGAGCACGAAGCCAATTACATCATTCTGGAAATATTTGCTCCGTTGTCAACAATGGACACCTGAAGGATGGGACTATGTACGCCGAACGTGATTCACATAATCCCTGTGAGTGGAGCTCTCGTGATTAGCGCGTTGCTGGTCCGTCAGCATGACTTGGTAGTGCGGACGCTAAGGTACAGGGCCCAAGACAGTGCCGAAGCTGGTCTTAGGAGGGAACATACTCCGTAGCTATATTAGAATGACCTCCTACCATTCCATGCCGGAGGTATCGCACTTTCCTATGGTAATTGGGCAGCATGCCTATCATTAGTTCGGAGACTCTCGCCCAAGGCAGTGGGTCGTCACCGCTTAAGCCAGGAGACACGGTTTCCATATTCTTTGCAGGCACACTTGACGACCCTGTCGGTCCCAAACCTAGATTCTTACGTGGTGATTGGTTGAAGCATAAGATTCGCACTGAAAATCTATCGATTATAGGTATGAAACCGACGCGTTAATAACTTGTTCACGACTAATTCAGATTGCAGATGAAGCCCTAATCGGAAGATTCAGAGGTGAATGTGTGAGAGTCAAATTGTAAGGAACAATACCTGTCTACTAGAACAGTAGAATTGGTTAACCAAGCACTTTAGCTCATCGATTCGAATTCAGGATGAAGGCCCGTGTTTCTGGTATAATGGAAGGCCCTTTCTGGTAGAGGTAGACTAAGCAATTATAGCTTATTTCAGGTATTGGGGCGTGGCAAGACACACATCAGTCAACCTATATTACGTCAACGAATGCAGCAAGAAAGAGACATCGTGTCAAAATGTCAAGACTTTACGATGTCTCGTTGGGAGCACATTTTCAGGAAAGATTCGGGAAGGTATATCATTCATCATACATTAGCTCCGAACTGGCTAATGGGTGGTTTTTCACAGCTCCGCACAGCCAAATACTTCTATCTTGAGACCAAACCTGACCTCTTCCAAGACGTCTCTATCATCAACTGTAAATAGTACAATTCCTGAAGGTCGTGTCTTCTGTGATGTTCCTGTCTGTTCGAACAGGAAACGGCGATTGGATCGGACGGACAGAGGAAAAAGTGCACCGTCCTCTTTGCAACATGAAAGAGATCACGGGTGCCATAGTGCTAAGCGCCGTAGGCATGATTAAGAAACGAGGTCGGGCTTCCCATGATCGTTTGAGCTGATTCATAGACACGAGCAAGCAATGATTCGACCCCCAATCCTGTTGTCCTCAAAATCCTTGCTCTTTCAACCATTCCCCTTTCTTCGTGCGCTCTCAAGTGCTGATGCCATACTGCGGATTTTCCAAGACGCCTGAAAAGGTTCTCAACGAGTCCGCAAGGCCAGCCACGATGAAAGGTATACATTAGACACTCTGTCTGTTAAGCATCTTTCTCAGTTGCCTGGCTTTGTAGCTGCTGAACTCAACGAATGGGATTCTTTCCGTCTGCAAGAGGCAAGTCACTTGCTTGCGTCTCTTTTCTTAATCACTAGAAGCACGCGACGTGGGTTTCTCGAGATTTCAATACATTCACTAGTCATGCTTGGGCTAAGGACCGTCTAAGTTCAAAGGAGCAAAACCGAGCTTGGAACACCACAGGATCTATCCTTGCGCTGTCTTTCTGCCTATCTCAGATTTGGCAAACACATGAGAGGCAGCTCCGACCACACGTTCATTCCTACCTCAATATACAAACAATTAGGATGTTTTCACTCGACCCAGCATCTACGACCACACCGATACTTCTCGCCGACATACTTCCTAACTTCCTGATCCGTAGGTGTGAGGAGAGTCTGTGGTTTGGGTATGAACTGGTGGAGCTTAAGAAGCTCCATCGCTTCAAACATACAGGCCAGTTCCCAGTATCGTACATGTCCGCATTTGAAGCTATCACTATCAATTGGCAACAAGCCGTCTTGAAAAAGCTTGAGGAACAGCAAGGAAATTGGGATAGCAATAAGCATCTTGCCGGTTTCATACGCGTTCATCCACAACATTCGACTGCAGTCAATTCCAATATGGCATTTACCTCAGCACGACTTCTTCGTTTATGCAGCTGCCTACCTTACCTCGCCGTCTCCTCACACACCCATAACCAGAAATATACTAACAGTGCAATCGAGGCTATGTGTATGGATACGAAAACTGGTCGGATGAAGGACGGCTGTGTGTTGAATCATGACTACGCAATTCTCAAGAGTACTTCACCTAAGCTTCGCGTCATCGCCCGCATCCTCAAGGACCATGAAGGCGCCAATGTGTTGACAATGTCTTCATTTACTGAGATGACCCTGGTGACCGAACGCGTAAGTCTTTCTCCCCTTCGAGATTTCCAATGAACAAGTGCTTGAGCTTGTCTCGTTCCATATCACAAGCATGTTCTTTCCTCCTTCGAGTGGTATGCTTACTGCAACCCTTCCCTTTCGTAGGATATTCGGAATAATAGCGAGCTCAGGCATCATACTCGCATGTACTTTGGGGATGCTAAAAAGAGGAAGAACGCTGAGTATGTATTCATGCGATAGATCGATGGAAACGGTTGTCTTGTAGTAGACGACAAGCCGGACTGTTTGATCGAATGCATCGGCATTATGAATACCGGAATGAATCTGAATCGTGCGACTGTGATAACTCTTTGCGAGCCCGTTTACGACCCCAAATTATACAAGCAAGTGCTTAAGAGAGTTCATCGCCTTGAACAGGAAGAGAAGATGTTTGTCTACGTGTTGTTTTCCGATACGACTATTGAGAAATATGTCTGGTTTCGAAGCCGACGCGTTCAAGACTGTAGATGCGACGTAAGATCTGAGCAAGCAGGTTCCGACAGTATTGGCAGGGCAAGTAGATCTAGGCAAGATCTGGGCAAGATCTGGGCAAGAAGATCGGAGCAGAATATCTGGGCAAGATCCGGGCAGGATATCTGGGCAAGATCCGGGCAACATAACTGGGCAAGATATCTGGGCAAAACCTAGGCAAGAAGATTCTCAAGCCGACAAGTATTGGCAGGGCAAATAGATATGGGCAAGATCTGGGCAAGATCTGAGCAAGATTTGAACGAGAAGATTGCAACAAGTGTTGGCAGGGCAAGAAGATCTAGGCAAGAACTCGACCAAGAATTTAATGACACGCAAGATTTGAGCAAGAGAGTGTAGGCAGATTCGGGCAACCGAACAGAAGTAAGACCAGAGCAAGAAGAAGATTTGCACAAGAACAGAAGCTTTCAACATGTAATAAACAAATCAATGAGTCACGACTGCTTCAAGTTACATTAACCACAGCTATTGAACATTAATGTAACAAAGCGATAGTCTTTTCTGTTCACTTGTAACTCACTATGTTTGGTACAAATAATTTAACAAAATGTTTTGATGTGATGCGCAGAGTAACTAGATAATAGGTCGCTGATTGCGCCAATTGCGCCAAATTTTGAGGCTTCTGCTAAATGCGGGTCGCACATTTGCCGATGAAGAAGGGAAAGAAGAAAGAGAAGAAGAAGTAGACTGAGATGATGGAAATTGCTGTCACTGAATAGACTGTGAAGACTGTTGTCACGAAGGAGGCTGTGACTGTTGCCACGATGAAGGCTGAGAAGGCTGTTGTCGCGGCTGATAAGACAAAATCTGATAGAAAGAATAGATAAACGAATCACTGCGAAAGAGAAGAAGATTGCTGAGATGATGAATGAGGTTCTGAAGCTTTCTGACGCGAGTTCATTCGTTCTATCTGATCAGCCATTGCCTCACTCATTCGCATTTCCATTTGCTGTTCATTAAACCTCGTATCTCGTCATAAAATCTTTCTTTTTCACTCGCTCTGCTTTGATGTTCAGTCTTTTCTGATGCATATCTGATCGACGAGAGAGCGAGGTAACAGAGCTCTGTTTATCACTCCAAAAGTTATATAAAGAGATAGAAGATCGTTCAATGCTGACGTTTGCTTCGTCGTTCAGCGGCAAATGCATTTATCGTTGATTGCGAAACCTGTGCCGTTTTTTTAGTGGTAAATCTCCAAAAGTGCAAAATAAGAACCAGAGTTGTAAAATCAACCCCACTGCCCCCCCCCCCCCCTCATGCCGTAGCATTAGGAATTGAAGTTATACCCACCTGTCATGGCCCCTAGAAGGCCAGCCACTCAGCAAGCCCAGAATAACGGTGTCTGTCAGCAACTAGGATAGGCAACTGCTGCGCCCTAGATCTTGGCCAAGGATCTGGGCCAGATCTAGGCCAGATCTAGACGGGACCGAGGTGGTGACCTGGCACCAATCATCATGACACACATAACTCTATTGGTATATGAGGGTCAGAGCGAATATGTGCATATATTGACTATCTGGTAGGTAGAGTATATATCTTTGGTAGAGCATACGGATGAAGGAAAGAAGTGGGCGAAGGGTAAATACCCATCAGCTAGCGCCGGATCAATCCGGATCAATGTGGAGATTACTAACCACAGGGGTAACAGTACTGTTCCCTGCTCCGTACTGTTCCCTGTTTCCAACAACCTCTGTGGTATACCTCCAGCCGAAAGCCGGCTTGGCGCTAGGGGATTCAGGGTATTCATGTAGGCTGCCTTCCACCTCTTCCTTCCTCCTACGTACTCAGCCAATATATCTACATGCACATATTCGCTCTGACCTCATATACCAATACAAGGTACAACCGTACAATCACTATGAATAAGCTTCCAGTCGAAGTCACTGGTCAAATCCTTGCGTCTCTTTCAGAACTGTCACACCTCTTTAATGCTATCATTTCTTGTTCTACCATGTTAAATGCCTTCAACGAGTACAGGAATCGAATATTGCATCATGTCTACTCTCTCGAAATAATAGGCATATATTCATCTCATGGCTTTGATTTCGCGGTCGCTCATGCGCACAATAATTTGCTCGGGATTGAAAAGAGAGCAGACGCAGTTCTTCTTGCGAAAAGTGCCTGGCAACACTTGATTCATAGCGTCCCAATACAGCTTCAGCCTCTGACCTTGGATCTAGCCAGCTCATACGAAAATATGGGACGGACGAGAGATGCGATGACTGTGCTGGAGAGGGCCTGGCAATCCTTGAGTCAACCTTGGGTCTCAGAACGGCTTCTGCCTGTGGCCTTGAATCTAGCCAGCTCATACGAAAAGATGGGACGGACGGAAGATGCAATGACTGTGCTTGAGAGAGTCTGGCAACCCTTGAGTCAACGTAGCGTCTCAGTACAGCTTCTGCCCGTGGCCTTAGATCTAGCCAGCTCATACGAAAAGATGGGACGGACGAAAGATGCGATGACTGTGCTGAAGAGGGCCTGGCGAAATTCGAGTCAGCGTAGCGTCTCAGTACAGCTTCTCCTGCCTCTGACCTTGAATCTAGCCAGCTCATACGAAAAGATGGAACGGACGGTAGATGCGATGACTGTGCTGGATAGGGCCTGGCAATCCTTGAGTCGACGGGTCAATCTAAACAGCTCAAACATAAATATGGGACGGACGGTAGATGCGGTGAATGTGCTGAAGAGTGCCTGGAAACGCTTGAGTCAACGTAGTGTCGGTGCTGGTCAAAAGCCGAAGAGCTTAACTCGTGCCAAGGCGGATCGCCGCCGGGGTCGTTGGGAGCATCACCTGCCCAGGTGACGGTCGGGAATCTCTTAAGGAGCTGGTAGAGTTGTCTTAGGTGCAACGTAATGTCAGGGACTGAGCATAAGAAGATACCTATGTATGTCGATTTCTAGGAAGTAGTTTTATGATACAAGACGTTGCACGAAGAAGAAAAGAAGAGACTGAGGGTTGAGGGATTTTATATCCACAGACCCTTTGTAAAACATGCCTCTGTTTTGTTCCTTTTGTTCATCGACCTAGGTAAAATATCCTTTGTTGCATAACATATTCTTTGTTAACACCTTCTTTGTGTCATGACATCAGAACTTTCCAGAACTTTTCAGAATTCTAACATCTTAATCATAGTCCTAACATCAGGTTCAAACCGTGATGCCAGGTTATGATCCTCGTCCTGAAGATGGCCAGTAACTTTGAAGCAAAGGTGTTGTAGCGAAAACGCCCCACGAGGTTAATGCATCGTCTTAGCTAATGTCATTATTCAGATGCAGTTGGTTTTCGTAATGGCTGTTACATACAGATGCTATCAGGCGCATGATTTGATAGTCGGAAGGGTCACGAATTTTTAAGAGATTTTGGACCTCAGACATGTGGGGCTAAGCCCCTTCGGACTGGACCCATACGCTAAGCACCTATCGAGTTAGCGCTTTGCTTACTACGGAAGCTGCGATTACACCTGATGCAGTAAAGTATGTGTTGGAAACAGGGAACAGTACTGTTACCCCTGTGGTTAATTAAGGCTCCGAATGTCAAAACCCCGCTGTTTGAACGCTAGAGAAGGCTGAAGCCTGAAAGTTTCTAATATACACAGCCTGCGGCTACCACACCTACACAGGAAATGGAGCTCTCTACAACATCTGCGTGAGCGTGCGTGGTCGCCCTCATAGTCCAAAATCTCCATTGATCCTCGTACCTGAGCACGATGTCATCGAGTGGGTAATCTCGAAATTGAATCATAACAAATCACTTATCTTTTTACATAGTGAGGGTATTGCATAGAGGCCTGGATGGAGAACGGTGTCAGCTGACTTCGGAACCTCCCAGTGGATAATCTGACACGCATTTCAAGTTGGTATTACGACGTCATTGAAGATCAGAATAGTTCTCTTGCTAACAAGTGGCCAGACCAAAGGACGATGCAGGCTGGAAACCGGCTGATGGCGATTAGAAGCTCTTCTTGAATCTTAAGAACAAAGATTTAAGACATCAATTTTGAACAATAATTTATTTCCAACATCTTTTTAGTTTAGTGAACATCTTCATGGTTCAGATAAGGTGTTACTGCAATATATCAATCTCACCATTAAGTTCAAAATCCACATCGAACGCTATAGTAAGTCTAACAAGAGTAAAAACCTAGTGATGTTGAACAAAAACAAATTCTTCCAGCAACCGTCTTGGAGAAAGATTCAGAGATTACAACCAGATATTTTTTTCATGAGAACGGAATATCATTCTGAAGACCCAGTAGACACCTGTCGTAAGCCAGTCCACACAATATCCTTGATGATACTCATGCCGCTGATATTTCGGATGCAAAATCTAACCAACAATCTAGAATGACCATCCTTACATCTTTCATACAATGTGCAGAGTCGATAAAAGGTGCCGAAAACGTCCTCCTTGTTCTTACAAGTCCGAACTTCCCCGTGTGGACAGTATTTTACCGAATAGCCGAACATTTTGATGAAAGTATAGAAGGTTAACCATCGGTGAAGGTGTGAACGAAGGCGTGGACCAGAACTAAGAAATAGGCTTTGCATATACACCTGGGCATCATAAATGGCTCCTCGAATCCTCTGCTCCCACAAACGTAAACTTTCGAGAGTCGCGGTATGTTTGAATTTTCTGTCGATAAAGGGTCGACAAACGCACGGTAACATCTGTTCAACGGAGTAGTATTGACTTCCATCGGCCAAACCAAGGCATTGAGCCACGGTTGCAGACACCCCAATAAAAAGCCTATGGTAGCCGGTATGATAGAATGGGTGAATGTCTACCGATTGATCAAGAACATTATCAGAAGCAGAGGTCCCATTGAGCATCGCTGAAGGCTTCTGAAAAGACTGATCCCAGTCGGCATTATCGAGAAGCGTATGCTCTAACCTAGCAGGTCCTTCGAATGCTTCATAGTTCGATGCACTGTTCTTATTCGAAGACTTCTGAAAGGCTAGCTGGTTCTTTGAAGTGGCGCTGGCATCGCTGGTTATCGTCAAGGAAGCGAATGGAAGGCTGGGGTCATTATCAGAGTTGTTATTTTCGTAAGGTCTCTGGTTTTTGCCATTTGCCGTTACAATATCATCCTTGAAAACGTTAGTAAGAAAAATCGCTTGGGTGTGCATGGAATGTACATGATCGACTTTAGTGACAAGGTGCCATTTTTCCAAGTCGGATGTGAAGCCCATGGTTCAACTACAAGACAAGTAATATTGTCAAGGTAGAAAAGAGAATACACAAGCAATGAAGCGGAAAGATATAGAGAGGGGGAAATGTTGTCAATTCAACGTTATATAGTGAGACTTGAAGGAATTTCTTCTGACTCATGGAGATGCAATAACAAAGTCACGGGGCAATGTGGTTGTCACAGGACGGGCCATGCATTCCGAAGGACCTTTCAATAGCATCTGGCACACGGCTGTGACCGATGACATCAAGAACGTGAGAGAAACAACGGCCCCTGCTTCGGGGATCCTTCCCAAAAGAGCCCCGTGGTCATCAACAACGCAGCAGGGGTGAAGGAGAAAGTGCAAGGCTTCGCAGAATTTTGCCCTTTTTATGGGGTCCACTCGAACAGTGGGTTGCTCGCTCGTCTCGCCAGTGGCAAAGGATGTACGTACTTTCAGCCGATGGCCTTCCTTGCCGCACACACCACTTACTTCCGCTGCCTTGGCTGGTCAGGCGACCAGCTGCATTGGAGCTGAGCCTGTCTCACTACTACTGGCTTTGATCAGCTATAGCATCGGCATAGGTCACGAGTACAAGGTACAAAACATGGCATACGCCGAGTGCCTGATGTTAGGCTCTAGGCAGTCGAGCAAAAGTCCGATGCTTTATCTATGGTGGTGGACTCTGCGCCTCACTTCAACGGAGATCCTGGGATGACCTAAAGTGGGTAGAACATTGATCACGCTTCCCACAATCCTGGACCATATCATGTCGGAGCTGAGACGTAGAGCTCCTTCGCCCATGCGACAAATTTTGGTGGTCG
>JAABUZ0100001774.1_pt1 | contig 39075 bp, 32 predicted proteins | sample 5562091 | NCBI WGS metagenome assembly JAABUZ01 (sample SAMN12813069, study PRJNA571459) | rock metagenome | isolation source: Antarctica rocks | place: Antarctica: Victoria Land, Linnaeus Terrace sud | collected 2015-12-21 | reverse complement strand
GACTGTTCAAGCACTGGTCCTGGACGAACGGGTTCTAGCGACTGGGTGAGAAGAGCCGTATGACGGGAGACTGTCACGTACGGATCCGTGGGAGCCGGCGGGTGAGATTCCCGCCGGCGACCCGACTCAATCACCGACTGGCTGCCCACGGTCGAGGCCGGGCTACACGCCGACGGCCACCCCAACGCCGCCGCGCTGGCAACCGCGATCATCGCCGCAGTCCCGTCGGCTACTGCAAGATCTCAACGCCACCGCTGACCATCAACGCACCACCGACGGGCTGCGAGCGATCGCGAAACTGCTCACACCCCAGCCCCGGTAGAGGAACGGCGACCGAACGTGCAGGGGGTCGTCTGCGGCCGTCGTGACCTCGCTGCTCCGCGGATGTCCCGTAAGACCCGTCCGCAGACGGCCCGGTCAGGGGGGCGCCAAACGAAGCCCCGCCCTCACGGCCGGCGATCTGCCGGCTTCCGCCATCGCCGAGAGCGCGTCCGCGGATTCGAGCCGCGGCGATGAGGGCCGGTGAGGGGGTCGCTCCGCGCAGGAGCGCGCGAACCCTCAACCACCCTCAGGTTTTGGACCTGAAAAGGACTCCGCGCGCAAATCCGGCCCTGAAACGCCTCCTCAGCCGGCCGTCGAGCCGCTGCGATACCTGGCCATATGCAGCGATCTTTAGATATGGCGAGACCCGGACTCGAACCGGGGACACCACGATTTTCAGCTCAGCTCCGAAGCGCCCCATTTGCAGGTAAAAGTCCTGCAAATCTGCGCTTCCGCCCAATACATCTGGAGCCGAAACTACCGCGGATTAGGCTGGATACGCCCGGGTTTAGGACTCGCCGGGGGGCATGAAGTCCTAAACGCCAGCACCTAGCAGGGCGTCCAAGCGCCTGACGCGGCGCTTTGTCGGGCCAGCGCCCGTCATCAAGGCTCCGAGGCGCGCAGTCGATACGACTCCGGGTCGCCGGCCCTGCGTGTGGGCTCCCCGGCCGGAGGTCAGCGGCATAGGCGACGGTCCGTCCGACCTCTCGTGTTGAGTGGCACGTTTGCGATGAAGCTGTTGCACGCCGCCGACCTGCATCTCGACAGTCCTATGAAGGGCCTCGTCGCCTATGAGGAGGCGCCGACCGATGACCTGCGGCTGGCTACGCGCGTGGCGCTCGGCAACTTGGTCGATGCGGCGGTCGACGAAGTCGTCGACGCCGTTGTGCTCGCCGGGGACATCTTCGACGGCGACTGGCCGCACTACGGCACGGGTGTGCACTTCGTTTCGGAGATGGGTCGCCTGCGGGAGGCCGGCATCCCGGTCGTGATGGTCACCGGCAACCACGACGCCGAGTCCAAGCTGACCAAGTCGCTGCGGCTGCCCGCAAACGTGCACTTGCTCGACACGCGCAAGCCGCAGACCGTCACGTTCGACGGGATCGGCCTTGCCGTTCATGGGCAGGGCTACGCTACCCCCGCCGTTCTCGACGACCTGTCCGCCGGCTACCCCGCGCCGATCACAGACATGATCAACGTTGGGCTTCTGCACACCAGCGCCGACGGTCGTCCTGGCCACGAGCGTTACGCGCCCTGCAGCGTGAGCGCCCTTACGCAGCGCGGCTACGACTACTGGGCGCTCGGGCATGTCCACCGCCGCGAGGTGCTCAGCACCGACCCACCGATCGTCTTTCCCGGCAACCTGCAGGGGCGCGGCCTGCGCGAGACCGGACCAAAGGGGGCGATGCTGATCGAGTTCGGCCATGAGGGGGTCGCCACGCTCCAGCACCGTGTCTTGGACTGCGTGCGCTGGGATCTCATTGAGGTCGACGCCACTGGGTGCGTGGGTCGAGACGACGTCTCCGAGCGCGTCGCGGCCGCGGTGCGCGAGGCCGCTCGCGGGGCCGGTGATCGCCTGCTCGCCGCGCGGGTCGCCATCACGGGGGTCAGCGACGCGCACTACACACTCGCTGCCGACTCCGAGCGACTGCGCTACGACGTGATCGCCGCTGCCGCTGATGTCGCGGGCGCGCAGGTCTGGATCGAGGGCGTCAGGCTCGTCACGAGCTCGCGGCGCGAACTCGCGCGCGGCGGCGACGATGCCGTCGGTGAGCTGATCCAGGAGCTAGAGGAGCTGTCCAGCGCTGACGGCTCGACCGACGAGCTGACGGCCGCGCTCGCGCCGCTGGGGAAGGTGCTGCCGGCGGCCGTGCTGGCGGAGTTCGACCCCACCGACTCCGAGACGGTTCGTGCGCTCATGGCCGACGTTGGCCAGTCGCTGCCGATCGCGCTGCTGCAAAGGACGGACGCCTGATGGCTCTACGGATCGAGCGGATGGCCTTCAGCCCGTGGGGGTGCTTCGAGGATCACTCGCTCACGTTCAGCCCGAAGCTCGGGGACGTGGATCTGATCCACGGCCCCAACGCCTCCGGCAAGTCGACCATGAGCCGCGGCGAGCGCAGCCTGCTGTACGGAATCGAGGCGCGAACGCCCGACAACCACACCTACGACTACGCGGACTTGCATATCGGAGCCTGCCTGCGGCTCGACGGCACCAGCGTCGAGCTCTCGCGGCGCAAGCGCCGCGTCGGATCGCTTGTCGGTTCCGACGGCGATCCTCTGCCCGAGGACCTGCTCTTGGCGGCCTTGGGCGGCCTGACGGAGGACGTCTACCGTGCGCTCTTCCAGGTCGACCACGAGACGCTGGTGCAGGGCGGCGCCGAACTGCTGCAGGGCCAGGGAGAGGTCGGCGCCAGCCTCTTCGCCGCCGCTGCGGGCATCGCGAGCCTTCACAGCACGCTTGCCGACCTCGATGCGGAGGCGGAGCGCCTGTTCAACCCACGCGGGCGCACGAGCGTCCTGCACAAGACGTTGGCCGATCTTCGCGAGACCGAAAAGCGTCTACGTGACGCGACGCTGCGCCCAGCTCGCCACCGCGAGATGACATGTGCGCTGGCCAGGGCCGAGCAGGCGTGCGAGGCGCTGACGCAGCAGATGGGCGAGCTCGACCTCAGCGTGCGCGCGATCGAGCGCAAGCGCGCGATCGCGCCGCTGCTCGATGCTCACGGCGAGCGCGTGGCCGAGTCGAAGACCTTGGCCGGTACCCCAGATTTGCCTGACTCGGCGGCGACGCGGCGCTCTGATTCGCAGGGGCGCGTGCACGCCGGCACGGTCGCGTTCAAGCGCGCCACGGAGGTCGCGAGGAAACTGGATGGCAAGATCGGGGCGATCGACGTCGACGAGGCGATCATCGCTCGCGACGACGAGATCGGGACCGTGAAGGAGAGCGTCTCAGCGATCAGCAAGGCGGCCGGCGATCGGCGTAAGCGCGAGGGAGAGTTGCAGGAGGCCAGCGGGGCGCTGAAGGCCGCCGCGACGGTCGTCGGCGTTGATCCCGACAAGGTCGAGTCGCTGCGTCGGCCCGCAACCGCGCGGCGCGCGCTGGATCGCTGTCTCAGCGATCGCGACGAGCTGGCTTCCCGGCTCAGCGGCGCGCAGGTGCGTGCGCTCGACGCTGAGCGCGCGAGAGATGACGCCCAGGCCGAACTTGCCGCCGCCGCCGCCGTCCCCGCGGACGTGCGGGAGCTGGAAGCCGCGATCACCGCCGCCCTGAAGGCCGGCTCGATCTCGGAGCAGATCGAGCTAGGCCAGGTGGACTCGAAGCTTCGGCGCCGCGAGGCGACTGAGCGCCTGGCGCGCCTGAGTCCGGCGCCTTCCTCGCTCGACGACCTGCGCACCTTGGCTTCGCCTTCGCGGGAGCGGGCCGCTCGCGCCGCCGCGCGGAGCGAGTCGCTCAAGCGCGCGGCCGAGACCCTGGAGTCGGACGCGAGCCGACTCGCCGCCTCAGAGGTCGAGCTAGACGAGGAGCGCGAGCGTCTCGGCTTGGAGGGGGAAGTTCCGACGGCCGAGGCTCTGGCGAGCGCTCGCGAGGTGCGCGACGAGCAGTGGACGGCGATCCGCGGCGCCACCGTCAACGGCTCGCCGCTCGCGCCGGCGGATGCCGATGGCTTCGAGCGCAGGGTCGCCGACGCTGATCACCTGGCCGACGGTCGCACCGATCACGCCGCGCGGATCGAGCGCACGGCGGCCGCGCGTGCCCGCGGCACGCGTCTGCGGCGCGAACGGGCTGACCTCGATGGCCGGCAGGCCGACCTGCGCGGGCGCGAGGCGACGGCGGCGAGCGAGTGGACGGAGGCATGGGCGGTCACCGGGCTCGCGGCGGTCGCGCCCGAGGACGCCGCTCCCTGGCTGGACGAGCGCGACGCGATCCTTAACCTGGATCGCGCCGGCTCCGAGGCGCAAGCGCGCGTGGACGGTCTGCTCGCTCGCGAGCGCGGCCACGCAGACGCGCTTGCCGCGGAGCTGCGCGACCTTGGCCACGAGGTCGTGGCCGACGCCACCTTGGACGCGCTGATCCCTCGTTGCCAGGGAGTCGTTGCCGAGGCGCGGGAGCTGGCGGCAGCGCGCGCGGCGCTGCAGACGACGCTGTCGGGCGCGCAGCGCTCTTTGATCTCAGCAGAGCACGAGCAGCGCGATGCGGCCAAAGCGTGGTCGAACTGGGAGAAGGCGTGGCCGCAGCGGCGCGCTGACGCTGGGCTGCCGGTCACGGCGACCCCCGACGCCGCCCAGGAGATCGTTCGTGCCGTCGACGACGGCCTCGGGCAGTTGGAGCGGATGGCCGACCTTCAGCGACGCATCGCTGGCATCGACAGTGACCAGGCAGAGTTCGAGGCCAGGGTCCGCGCGCTCTGCAACGACCTCGCGCCCGAGCTGCTCGCTCTCGATCCTGAGCGCGCCGCGAGCGCGGTGTACACGAGGCTGACCGAGCACGAGCGGCGCCAGGTGCGGCGCAACAGCCTGATCGAGCAGCGTGCTGGCGTGGCCGACGAGCTGGCGGCGATCGAGAGCGACATCGGCGCCGCGCAGAGCGAGATCGACCAGCTGCTCGTCGCAGCAGGCTGCGGGCACGCCGATGACCTGCCGGAGGTTGAGGCCCGCGCCGCGCGCGCTCGAGTGCTGCGTAATGAGATCTCCGAGATTGAAGGGCAGGTCGCCAAGGTCGGGGAGGGGCGCTTCGGCGACCTTGCGGAGGGAGGGGCCGACTTTGCCCGAGACCGCGCGGCGCTTGAGCTCGACGAGCTTCGCGACCAGGCCGAAGAGCTGCGCATAGCGCGCGACCGGATCAAGGAACAGGTCGGTGAGCGCAAGAGCGAGCTGGTCGAAGTCGAGACCGACAGCGCCGCGGTACAGGCGGCCCAGGACGTCGCGCTTGCGTGCGCCGCGGTGCAGGAAGCGGCGACGGCGCATGCCAAGGCGAAGCTCGCGGCCACGGTCGTGCGGCGCGCGATCGACCGCTATCGTCGACTGCATCAGGACCCGTTGCTGCGCCGCGCCAACGACCTGTTTACGCGCTTCACGCTGGGGAGCTTCGTCGAGCTGTTCGTCGACATCGACGAGCGCGGGGAAGGCATCCTGATCGGCCGTCAGCGAGACCGCGTGCTCAAGCGCGTTCCCGAGATGAGCAAGGGCACGCGCGAGCAGTTGTACCTCGCGCTACGCATCGCTGCGATCGAGCGCTACGTCGCGGCCTCGGGCCCCGTGCCCGTGATCTTCGACGACGTGTTCATCGAGTCCGACACACCGCGTTCGGAGCGCATCTTCGAGGCGCTCGGCGAGCTCGCGACCAGCACGCAGGTCATCGTGCTCACGCACCACGAGCACCTCATCGAGGTGGGCCGGGGGGCGCTGAAGGACAAGCTGATGGTCCAGGACCTGCCAGACGCGGCGCCGACACTGCGTGAGGTCGCGGCGGCGTGAGTTCACCTCCGGCGGCCAGCCGGTGGTTCCGGCGGGCGATGCCGCCCTATTGAGTACGCCGCCGGGCCGCTGCGGCCGCGACATCGTCCTAGCCTACTTCCCGCGGAATAACTCCCGCTGAGGTCTCCAAACACAGTGCACCAGAAGCCGGTCGCACTGCCGGCTAAGGGTAAACTGCGTCGCTCGGAATCCGCAATCACCCTGCCGCGACTTTATCCGGGGGAAGTAGCCTAGGCTCCGGCCGTGAGAGGGCGCGGCCAGCTCGTCAGCGATCGGGTGCTCTGCGACCTGGTTCGTGCTGTGCCGGCGGCTCCCGCGGCGCTCGGGCTCAAAAGCCTCGGAGCTTGCCGAGGAGACCGAGGCGTGCGACGAGGCTGTCGCCGTCCGCCAACTTGGACCCACCCCGCTCGTTCGCGCAGAGGATGGCTCGATCGTGCCGTCTGCGCAGTGGGCGACCATTGACCCGTGGCCGGGCTGTTCCTCAACACATATCCATTGGTCCCTAGTGGTCGCGTTGCACTCTTCGAGATGCCTGGCGCACTCACCGAGCGCTCCCGCGACGAGCTGCGCGACATCGTCGGTGTCTCCATCTGGGCTGATCGAGACGACGCTCTCAGCTATCAGCCGCCCCAAAAGATGGAGTCGAGCGAGCGGCTGGAAGAGTTCACGCCGGTAGAGGGTCTGACGCTCTTCGTCATCCGTGAGGCGATCGTGGAGCACGCGCGCACGCTCGGATTCGATTCGTGGGTCGGGCGTGCGAGCGAGATACAGATCACCGGTCTGCCGAACCCTGCCATCGAGGATTGCTTCCGCATCGAGCAGGGGTTGGCGCTGCGCGTCAGCCGCGAGGCCTACATCGAGGCGCCCGTCGTCCTGACGGCTCGCCACCGGAGCCTGTGGCGCTCCGCCGATTCCCTCGCGTCTCCCGAGGTGGCAGTGCACGCCGTTGGGGAGCCCGCCGTTCGTCTTCAAGGTGACGGCCCCCGCCGCGGACGCGTCGAGCGGGTGGCTGGCGCGGTGGCGACGCTGCTCGTGCGACAGGAGCAGGTCGAGGTTCCCTCCACCGATTACACCCTTGCGGTCAACGCGGCGCTCGTCGCGCGCTGGCGCGGGTCGCGTGTGCTTCACCGCTTGCGCGTCACCGCCGGCGAGATGTCGGTCACGGGTCGGCGCAACCAGCACGCGGTGGCCGACCGCTTCAAGCTGGCCGGTGATGCCGTCCGGCGGCTCGGGGGCGTGGTCCCAGTCGCGGGCGGCGGTGAGATCACGATCTCGAACCGGCCCGTGGAGCTGCGGCTGGAGGATGCGCCTTGACCTCGGTGCCGGGCTGGCGGCTGCCGGCGGCAACCCTGCGCTTCAGTCCCTCGGTGCCGTCCCGGGTCGGCCATCACGCCTATAAGGGGCTGCGTCAGCACGGGCCGTACGATAACTCTCGGCTCACCCTCGGTGATGGCGCGCTGCTGTTCGTCTTCCCCACGGCTGAACAGCCCCTGGCTCACCAACTCGCCGAGGCGCTTCTGACTGGGGTTGGCAACTACCCCGGCTTCGAGAAGCTCTTCGGCGTACCAGTCAGTACAGGGTCGGCACTGAGAAGCCTGCCGGTGGACACCGCGTTGACGAACTACACCGAGGCGGGGGAGCGCTACCGGGCTCAGATCGCGGAGTGGAACGCGGAGCCGCGCGAGCGCATGCCGGCTGCGGCGATCGTGCTGGTCCCGCGCTCGGAGCGGTTCGAGACGGCGGCGCCGTACTACAAGGCGAAGGCAGCGTTCGCCAACCTCGCTATGCCGACGCAGATGGTCACGACGGAGCTCGTGCGCGACGAAGCTCAGTTCGGCTGGTCGGTCGCCAACATCGCGCTAGCGCTGTTTGCCAAGCTCGGCGGGATCCCGTGGGCGGTAGACGCTCCCGGAGGCGATGACGATCTGATCATCGGGATCGGCCGCGCAGAGGTCGGACCCGAACGTAAACGGTTCTTCGGGTACGCGGTCACCTTCGTGAACAACGGCATCTACCGGCAGACGTACTCGTTTACCCCGACGGCCGACGAGGCTGCGTACGGGCAGCGGCTGCAAGTCGCGATCGAAGCGGCGCTCGCGGCCGACGCGGACGAGCCTCCGCGCCGGCTCATCATCCATCTGGCGAAGAAGGCGGGGCGGCGGGAGATCGAGGCCGCGGAGCGGGCGATGCAGGCGGCCGGTTTGACCGTGCCGGTGGCGTTCCTGCGCCTGGACGACAGCTCGTTGCACGACGTCGCCGACACGGACCAAGCGACGTTCGCGCCGTCGAAGGGCCTCGTTGCCAAGCTCGGTCCGCGTCGAGCGCTCGTGCAGACGGATGAGCTGAGCGCGACCGGCGCGCCAGAGGGGCCCCTGCTCGTCGACATGGACCGCCGCAGCACCGTGCCGGTCGAGCAGTTCGACGGGCTGCTGGCCCAGGTGTTTCGTCTCGCCGCCGCGAACTGGCGCGGCTTCAACGCGCGGTCAAAGCCGGCGACGCTCGTTTATGGTGAGCAGCTCGCCAGCCTCGTAGCACACCTCTCGGACCTGGACACTTGGAACCCCGACCTACTGCGCTCCGAGCTGCGTGAGCGGCCCTGGTTCCTGTGAGCGTCTCCCCAGACACGCTGCATCTCCTCGCTCACCAGGCTCAGCAACGCGCGCGTACCGCCCAGGACTGGTGGGACAGCCCGCTCGACACCGCGCTCGCAGCGGTGAGCGCCGCCCGCCACCCGCCGGCGCATCGGCATCAGGCCGAGATCGCGCTCGATCGCCTACGCCGCTGGCACGATGAAGGTCAGCCGCGGCGGATAAGCGCCGATGCCGCCGCGCTCGCCCTTGCCGCCGCGACCGCGCGCGACCTGGCGCAGGGTGACCGGAGGCTCGAACAGGCGGCGTCCGAGGCCGTCGACGACCTCGCCGGACGCTCTGCGGCTACCGCGCCCGCACTACATCTGGCGCTCGCGGCCTGGGCTCTCGACAGCGTCATCAGCGACCGCGCCGCGTCGCCCTGGCCCGGTTTGCGACGACGCTTCGGTGACCGCGCCGGTCAGACCGCGCATGGGTTGGATGCGCCGCTTACGGCTTTGACCGCGGCGGTCGCGGCTGAGCGCTTCGATGCCCGCGGTCTCGTGCGCACGCTGCTCAACACGGTTCCGGTCAGCCCTGCACTCGGGGACGGGGCGGTCCTGCTGTGGCTGCTGACGGCGGCGATCGAGAGCTGCGCCGGCGACCTCGACGCGGACGAGTCTGGGTTCCAAGCGCTGACCGACCGGCGGACCGAGCTAGCCGCGCGGCTCGCGGAGGAGGTCGACAGCTCCGCGTTCCAACCGCCCCGGCTCGAAGACTTCGACCCTGATCAACCACTGGATGAGCGGCCGGTCACCTATCTGTCGCCGATGGAGGCGCTGCTGCTCGACCTCAGCCTCGCCTCCGCCGAGCCGGAGGCGGCCTGGTTGCGCTTCGAAGAGGGGAAGGCGTTGTTCGGTCGGCGCGCCGACGCGCTACGGCGACGTTTGGCCGGTCGAACAGGGCTCCTGGTCGCGCTCTCCGGGATGCTCGCCGGTGGGCTGCTTGCGCTGGTGTTGGTTCAGGTCGATGTAGGTGCGCCGATCGCGGTCCGCGCCGCGATCGTGCTTGCGGCTGCCACGGTGCTGGTCGCGGTTGCGATCTGGCTCGCAGAGGTTCCAAGTCCTGGCGCGAGAGCCGTAGCCGCGCTGGCCGCCGCGGTCTGCATCGCCGCCGCCTTCGACACCGTCAACCGCGCACTGAACACCCCGCTCGTCAAGAACGCCCAGGGGCTCGTAGTTGGGCTGGTGCTCGCTGCCTTCGCCGCGGGTATCACCGCCGTTGCCACGCGGGAGTAGGCATCGCGGCGTTGCCGGCGAGAGGCTCCAGTTTCCCGACGCAGCCCGTCGAGGGTGTGAGAACGTCTGTACAGCAGCTACACGCGAAGTGACGCATCGCGAGCACGTGGAGGCGTTGCGCCAGAAGCGCCTCCGGTGCGCCGCCCTCGAGAATCACCGGCCACCCTGTGACGAGTCTCCGACGACGGTTCAGGCTGGGAAGACTCCCAGCCTGAACCGTTCGAGCCATCGATCGGACCGCGGGTGTGGGAGCCAAGCGGCGCCGCGCGCGCCACCGGTCGCTGAGCCCATCGTCCGTTCCCCGGCAAGCTGTGCTCCCGTGGAAGCCCGTTCCTCTGGCTTCTCGCGGATACTGCCGGGGTGGCACAGCACCCATCCGGCCGCTCTTACGTCCGCTCCTACGAGGGCGTGCAGCGCCGCGAGCACCACGAGCTGCTCGCCGACGCGGTGCAGCGTGCCGGTGGGCGGGTGCTGTGGAGCAGCGGCCCGGACGTGGCGCCCCTGTACCTCGCGGTGGAGGACCCTGCGGGCGCGGTCGTCGGGCTGATGGCCTACGTGTTTCTCTCCAATCGACGGGTGACGCGCAACCGACCGGCGGACGAGCACCGCCTGCAGGTCCGCTACGGCAAGGTCGATTCGGCGGCGTGGCGGGCGCAGCGCCACCCGGTCGGCTTCGACCCGGTGGGCGTGGACGTGACGCTGGTCGTGGGCGTCCATCCCGACGCGGATCTCGTCGTGGCGCTTGATCCCGTGACGTATGACCCGTTGCCGCTGGGGATCAGCGTGTTCTTCAAGGACGCCGAGATAGACGAGGCGCGGCGCACCGGCTGGCACGTGTGGGAGCGCGACAACATCTCCGGCGCACGTCGCCTCAGCCCACGAAGCGAGCTGGGGGTGGAGACGGTGATCGCCTTCGCGCCCGAGCGGCTGTTTGACTTCGTTGGCCTCGAGCGCCAGGTCCGGGCGCTGGGACTCGATCCCCCGCTTCGGTTCCGGGCCGCGCTGCGCGCGGCCGCGCCGCAGGTCGACATGTCCCAGTTGCATCAGCTCGAGCAGGAGTTCGACCTTCCCGGCCACGAGATCTTGCAGCTCATCCAGGAGCGCGCTCGGCTGTCGATGGCGGTCCGCGGCGGGGTGGCCGAGCATCACATGGGCAAGGCCCTCGACGGCGATCCCGACGTTGCCGCGGCGGCGGTGGGCCATCAGGAGGGCCCGCCGGACTTCTTCGTGACCCTCGTCGACGGGCGCGGCGTGACGGTGGAGGTCAAGAACGCCTCGCCGAAGCGGTACGCCGATGGGACGCCGAAGGTGGAGGTGCAGAAGACCCGCGCGTCGAAGGGCGACCCGTCCAGCCGGCTGTACGAGCCGACCGCGTTCGACGTGCTGGCGGCGTGCATGTACGGCCCGACCGGCAACTGGTCCTTTCAGTTCAAGCGCGCCGAGCTGCTCGCTCGCCATCCGGATCACCCGGGCCGGATCTATCCGCTGCAGCGCATCGACGAATCCTGGGCCGACAGCTTGAGCGCCGCGCTCAAGCAGCCCTGAGCTGATTCGAGACCGTGGCCCCGCTTCCGTACCCCGAGCCGACGAGCGCCGAGGTGAGCGCGCGCATGCGACGCAACCCGAGGCGCGATACCCGACCCGAGCTGGCCGTGCGCTCGGAGCTACACCGGCGCGGGCTTCGCTTTCGCAAGGACCTTCCCCTGCGCGTGCCTGGCCGCGTCGTGCGCCCCGACGTGGTGTTCACCCGGGCGCGGCTGGCGGTGTTCGTCGACGGGTGCTTCTGGCACCGCTGCCCCGAGCACGGCAACGTTCCCAAGGCGAACGGCGCTTACTGGCAGCCGAAGCTCGAGCGCAACGTCACTCGCGACCGCGCGGTTGACGCCGCTCTCACAGCGGACGGGTGGCGGGTGCTGCGAGCCTGGGAGCACGAGCCGCCCGATGACGTCGCCACAAGGGTCCTCGTCGCGCTGGCGCTGCAGTGAGCGACACGCAGGGAGAGTGCGGCGGCCTGGGTTCGGGCGTGCACGTCGCGCGTGACGGAAGATGCGTGAGACGTGCACGCGCGCGGCCGCTCCAGGCTCAGGTCAGTGCCATCTCGTGCAGGAAGCGCGACGGCTTCTGACGGTGGACGCGGAAGTAGTGCGAGAACGTGAGTACGAGGCGGTCCTCGGCGCGGCAGACTCCTACGAAACACGCGCGCCGCTCATCCCCGATCGCGTCCTTGTCCTCGGCTCGGTAGTCGGGCAGCTTGCCCTCTTCTAGACCGAGCAAGTAGACGGTGGGCCACTCCAGCCCCTTGGTCCCATGCAGTGTTCCAACCTTGACTCCACCGCCCTGCGTCGGTGGCCGGCCGCCGGTCTTGAGTGCTAGCTCGGTCAGGAGGTGCTCGAGCGTGAAGTTCGGATCGAAGCGCTCGAAGTCGGCCACGGCTTCGACGAGCGGCACCGCGCGCTCGCCCGAGGCGGGGTCGTAGGCGGCGATGGCGGCCTGCGCCTGGGCGACGATTTGCTGCGGACGTGCCCCCTCGAAGGCCAGCACGCGCACGGCGAGCAGCGCGTCGGCGACCGGGTGCCCGGTATGCGCTTCGAGGAACGCGTGCGTGTCGCGCTCATCTAGGACGTCCCGGCCGAGCAGCTCGGATAGCTTGCGCGCCTGGCGGTTGTTCAGGCGGGGCCGAATCACCGACATACACGTGATCAGTATGCGCCGCTCTGCGGGCTCATACGCCGCGCCGCGCCAGTCGGTCACCGGCACCCCGCGAGCCCGCAGCGCAGCGACGAGCTCGTCCGCGCGAAAAGCGCTGCGGACTAGAACCGCGATGCTGGCGGCAGGCACGCCTCGCTCTACGACCGCGTCGGCGATCTCCTCTCCGAGCGCCGCTGCCTCATCGCTCGTTGTTGCATAGTCGACGAGCGCGACGTCCCCAGCTGGTTTGTCGGCGCGCATGTGCCGACCGCTCGCGGCTGGGTCGGCGGCGATCAGACGGTTGGCGTGGGTGACGATCTCCTTGCGGCAGCGGTAGTTGCAGCTCAGTGGGTAGGGCTTTGCGCCAAGTTCGTCGGCGAAGCGGCCGACGTTCCCAGCGTCAGCGCCGGCGAAGCGCATGAGCGTCTGGTCGTCGTCGGCGAACACGCTGATGGTCTGCGCGTGCGGGTAGAGGGACTTGACGATCGCGAAGTGCACGGGGTTGGTGTCCTGAAATTCGTCCACCAGGATGTGCCTGAACCGGGCGCCATACGCCGCCGCAAGCGCTGCGTTGGCTGCCAGCAGCGTGGCCGGGTACACCACGAGATCGTCGAAGTCGACGAGGGCGTCGGCGCGCTTCGCCTCCTCGAACGCCGTCCCGAACGCGGCGACTAGTTCTGGCATCGTCTGGCCGCGCAACCGGCGAGACGACCAAGCCACGATCCGGTTGGCGATGCCGCGCTCGCGCGCGACGGCGGCGGCGAACTCGTCACGCTCCTCCATGTCAAGGATGTCGAAGTCGCGGGCGATTCCCACCAGGTCGCCGTGGCTCCGTAGGAACGCGGCGCCGAACCCGTGGAACGTGCTGGCCTCGATCCGATCCGCCGCCAGGGTTCCGACGGCGAGGGCGCGAGCCTTCATCTCCGCGGCCGCCTTGTTGGTGAATGTCAGCAGTAACGCACGCGAGTCGGGGTGCTCGATCAACAGGTGCCGCGCACGGTGTGAGAGCGTCCGCGTCTTGCCGCTGCCCGGGCCTGCGAGGACGGCAATGGCCTTTTCGGTCGCGAGGACAGCGGCCTCTTGCTCCGCATCGAGTGACTTGTCAGCGTAAGCCGACGTCACAGGTTCGCCAGCAGGTTGATCAGGGGCGTAGGCACGTTCGCGGGGTCGATCGCCGCGGCGAGCAACGGAGCCCAGCGGATCTTGTCGCGCTTGACGAAGCGCTCGTGCTGCCCGCCCACAGTAAGCGTCGCTTGCGGCTGCTGGGCGGCCCACGTCTGGAAGTCGCCCAGTGCTCCGTCGCAGTTGAGTGCCTGGTTGATCTCTGCGTCGGACAGAGCCGCCAACAGCTCCCCTTCGAGATCGGGCGCACACACCTGCACGCCTGCGGCGTTGAGCGACGCGCGGTCGACCACGCAAACACCAGCGCCGTTGAGCTTCGCGGTCCACGACGCCTCCTTGTCGGCGTCGCACAGCCCTCGCAGATCGAGGTCGAGTCCTTCTGGGCCAAGCAGGTGCAGGTAGTGCATGAACAGGTCTCCGCCGTCGAGCGACAGCAGCGAGACGCCGGCTCCGTCGAGATTCACGCCGAGGCCGGGCGACACGGCGCGCACAGCGAGCAGGTCGCTGAACCCTTCGACGAGGATGACCGTCTCGGCGAAGTAAGCCTCGGCGGTCTGCGATGTCGCGTAACGCGAGAGGCGCCTCGCGTCAACGTCGGTCATCCCGGAGGCGCGCACGCTCTCGGTGTCGCCGCCGGCATCGCGACGAAGCCGCGTCACCGTCCGTGGGTCTACGCGGTCGAGCGCCGTCGCGGTGTGCGTGGCGAGGATGCTCTGGCGCGCCCGCCCCCGCAGGGCGGCGACCAGTGCGCGCTGGCCGTGCGGGTGCAACGAGATCTCCGGCTCGTCCACCAATAGCAGTGCGCCGGGCTTGACGGTCAGGAGTCGCAAGGTCAGTGCAAAGATCGACGCCTGCCGAAGGCCGTCGCTGTGGCCAACGACAGGCACCTCCGGGCCGCGATGCGCGAGGAGCAGTTCGAACTGCCGCAGTACGTCATGCGGCTCGGCGACGTCGAGACCGAGTGAGTACGCGCCGGGGTCGACGCGCGGCAGAACGGCGGCCAGTTCGTCGCGTAGCTCGCTGACGAGTTGTTGCAGCGGCTCGGCTCTCGCCAGGTGGTCGCTGGCGGTTGTCATCGCAGTGACCGCCTGATCCACGTGGTCGTCGAGAGTGAGCCCTCGGACAAGCTCCTCGAGGATGCTCTGGCGGCCAACGAAAGGCGTCAGCTTGCCCGCGTCACGCCAGGCGGGCAGCCACAGCACGGGCAGGTTCTCCCGCGCCTCGCGGCCGGCGCGCCGCCATCCGTCGTCGGGAAACCCATAGTGGGACTCGACCTCCAGCTCCACCGGATCCCATGCGCCGCGCACGGCGATGCGAAGCGTCGGCGGCGTCGTCCCGAAGTCCATCGCATCGGCAAACACTCCATGGGCAGTCGGCGGGATGTCGGACACGGTCGCGATGAGCTCGACCGGTGCCCCGAGGTCACGGAAGTCGCCGCGCGACACCGTTCCGCCGTTAAGCGCCAGCCGGACGGCAGTGAGCAGCGCAGTCTTTCCTCCAGCGTTGGGCGCGACCAGCAGCAGCGACTCCCCCGCGATGTCGAGCGTGAAGTCCGAGAAGCACCTGAAGTTCCTAACCTCGATCCGGTCGAGCCTCACGGTGTCCACGCTCCCCGACTGCCACGGCGACTACGGACCGCCCGGTCGACGTCCGGTTGGAGGTGGTGGACGCGCATGAGGGTCAATTCTGGCGGCCCGGAGAGAGCGAGGAGCCAGGTACGTGACCGAGTGGCGGACGTTAGGCAGTAGCCGCGACTATCGAATCGCTCTATTGGGCGCGCACCGGACTTGGGCCAGCATCCGCCACGCACGCCTCGAGGACCGCTGGCCTTCAGCCTAAACGGCCGACGGCGGGATGGCTGGGCGGTTGGTTACGCGGCGACAGCCAGCGACGCGAGCTTGTCGAGGCGCTGAAGCTCACTGGCGAGCTGGGCGGCGACCCGTTGGGCGAGTAGCGGCGGGACGGCGTTGCCGAGCTGGAGCTGCTGGTCGCGTCGGTTCCCACAGACGAGGTAGTTGTCGGGGAAGGTCATGAGCCGCTTGAGCTCTGCGACGCGCAGCCGGCGGTCCTCCCAGTGGAAGGGCCCGACCCAGGGGCCGGGCTGGCCCTGGATGGTTGGTGAGGGCCGGTCGGGGTGGAGCTTGAGCAGGAAGCTCCAGTAGCGGGCGCGCCACATGAAGCGTGGGTTGGGGTGGCCGCGCTTGGCGGTGAGGTGCAGGTAGTTCTCACCGGGAGGGACCTCGCGCAGCGCGTCGGCGTAGGTGCCGTCGATGGCCTCCTCGACCTCCGGCGGGTTGTCGGCCGGGTCGAGGCTCTCGAGCGCCTGGGCGGCGGTCACGTGCTGGAGCAGGCTTGTGTCCCAGTCAACGCGGCGCTCGTGGGGGCCGGCGTGCGTGTCGGTGGGCCAGTCAAAGCGCCAGGTCGCGGCAGGCTGATCGAGGAGATCGCTGCGGATGCCGACGCAGATCAGGCGCTGGCGCAGCTGGGGGACGCCGTGGTCGGCGGCAAGGATGATCTTGTGGTCCAGCGCGTAGCCGGCGTCGTGCACGCCGGCGATGAAGCGCTCGAGGATCGGGCGGTTGTGATTCTGGTAGGCGAGGCCGAAGACGTTCTCCATCAGCAGCGCCTTGGGGCGGATGGCGTGCAGCGCTTCGACGTAGTGGTCGAGCAGCGAGGCCTTGGGGTCCTCGCCGGCGCGCTTGTAGGCCAGCCAGTAGCCGGACTTGGAGAACGGCGTGCACGGCGGGCCGCCATGCAGGAGATCGGTCTCGCTCGGCTCCAAGATGGCGGCATCGAGGAGCCGGTCGTAGTCCAGCGTGATGATGTCCTGGAAAGTCCGCTCCCGGGTGAGGCTGGGAAAGTGCGAGGCGGCGTTCGCGAGCAGGCTCTGGCGGGCGGTCGGGTCGCTCTCGACCGCGGCGCGGGTCTCAAAGCCCGCGGCCTCGCAGCCGAGATCAAGCCCGCCCGCGCCGCTGAACAAGCTGATCGCCGACCGTTGCTGCGAGGGCGTGCGCGCGGGTTGCGCGGCAGGGCTAGGAACATCAAGCATCGGATCGAACGCTACCTCTCGAGTCGGACTGCTCGCCGGATCTGACGGGCTGCTTGCCCTAGGCTCGGGGCGGGTCGTTCTCGCCCCCCTCTTGGCACTCAAGACGCTCTCGTATCGGGGCTTCATGCGGCGAGCAGACCGGCGGGGTCGGGGCGCTGCTCGCCCGCGTTGCTGAGTAGCTGGTCGAGGTTCTCACCGTGATGGCGGGGGACGCGCTGCCCGAGCTGGGCGTAGACGTCGAGGGTCATCTTGGAGTCGGCGTGGCCGACCTGCCACATGACCCACTTGATGTCGTAGTCGTTGGCCAGCAGCGCAAGCGAGATGTAGGTGCGCCTGAGGCTGTGCGGGGTGATGTGCGGCAGCGGGGGAAGCTCGCGCTCGGCGCGGCGCTGGGTGGCCAGCGCGCAGGCTTCGGCGACGATCGTCCCGACGCGGTCGCGGGTGAGGCGCCCGCCGCGGCGGTTGGGCACCAGGAACGCGTCGCGGTCGGTGGGTTGGCCGGCCCGCTGGAGGCGGTCGAGGTGCTCGACGATGGCCTCGACGAGGTCGGGGGTCATCTGGACTTCGCGGATGCCGGCGTCGGTCTTTGCGTCGCGGATCTGAAAGCGCGCACCGTGGGGGTCGTGCAGGCGCATGTCGCGCAGGCGTAGGTCGCACAGCTCGCTGGCTCGGACGCCGCTGCGGGCGAGGATCTCGATGACCGCGCGCCGGCCGAGGTAGCCGATCGGCGCCGGCGCCCCGAGGCGGTTGAGGTGAAAGGACACGGTGGCCCTGGTCAGCCCGAGGTCGGCGGCGATGTCGCTGGGCCGGTGCCCGGCGGCGGTCTGACGCGCGACCTGGGCGTGGGTGCCGTCTCCGGCGAGCACCGGGGAGGGGAACGATGGGAGGGCGTCCTGGGCGGCGGCGGCGTCGAGGAGGGCGGCGAGCTCGTCGAGCTCGAGGAAGCTGCGGGCGGGCTTGGGCACCCGGATGCGCATGCGCTTGCCGCGTGCGGGGTTGTGGTCGATGATCTCGTCCTCGACGGCCTCGTCGAGGATCATCGCCACCAGCTTGATCAGGTCGCGGATCGAGCTGGGTCCGAGCGGTCGGCGGCGTTGGTTGCGCCGGTCGCGGATGTCAGCACCGGCGGCCAGGGCGTCGTGTAGCTCGGTGGCCTCGCGGATCTTGTGCGCCTTGAACGCGAGACAGAGGCGTCGGTCGATGTCGTCGAGGCGGTAGCGCGCGAGGTAGGGCAGCAGGTGCCAGCGCAGGTTGCCGCGGTAGCTCTGGTAGGTGCTGGGCGCGAGCGGCTTGTCGCCGAGAGTGCCGTCGCGCTTGGCCGCCAGCCAGGTGGAGGCGTACTCGTGAAAGGTCGGGACCTCGGCGGGCAGCTCGGGAATGGCTGGTGGCTCGGGGCGCTTCCACACGCCGGCTCTGACGCGGGCTTGGACGTTGCCCAGCTCCGTGCGGGCCGTGCGCTCGCTCCAGCCGCCACCGCAGCCGCAGTCACAGCCGGGACGCTCGTGGAGAATGAGGTCCTGGCGCTCGCCGCCAACGGAGAAGCGCAGGCGGAACTTGCGGCTGCCGTCGGTCAGCTCGGTGGTCAGGACCGTGCCGGTGGCGGGCCGGGCCATCAGCCCACCCGCCCTGGCGCGGGGATACGCTTCTCATACATCGGGATCTAACCTCCCGGTGTCACGGCCGGGGGCGCTCCAACGCCGCCCGGCCACCTTGTAGGAGTCCCCAAGCGACGTTAGCTCTCATAGGGCAGAAGCTCCAGTCCCTCCCGGCTGGCGCGACGGGCAGCGGCCCTGCGGCGAGGCGGAGCCTTGGGGTCACTGTTCGGTTCTCGGTCGGCGAGGGTGCGCTGGACGTGGTGGAGGTCGAAGCGCAGGCGGCCTTGGGGGCCGCCGAGGCGGATGGCGCCGAGCTGGCGGGCGTGGGCGTAGACCCAGTCGCGCTCCACGCCGAGCACGCAGGCGAGGTGGGCGGCGTCGACGTAGCGCACCATCTCGCTCGCGGGCGCGGTGGTGGTGAGGAGGTGGGCGACGCGCTGGGCGATCGCCTCGACGTCGGCCGGGTCGAGCCTCACGCCACCGCCTCCTCACCGGCCTGGGTCGTCCAGTGGGCGAGGCGGGCGCGGGCGACGGCGACGTACTCCGCTTCGCGTTCGATGCCTAGGAACCGGCGGTCCTCGAGCACGGCGGCGCAGCCGGTTGACCCTGAGCCGCAGAACGGGTCGAGCAGCAGGCCGCCCTCGGGCGAGATGAGCCGCACGAGCCAGCGCATGACGGCCAGCGGTTTGACGGTGGGGTGCGCGTTGGCCGCCGCGGCGGGCTGCTTGCCGTCGCCGTGCGCGTTGGGGAACAGGTCGAGCTCGTGCTGGGGGAGCTGGTCGCAGCCGGCGTTGCGCTCGCGGCGGCTCGCCTTGGGGCAGTAGAAGAGCCGGCTCGCGGACCCCAGGCCGCCGGCCTGCCGCCGGCCGCTGGCCGCGGACGCGTCGATGACCTGGGTAGGGCAGTCGCGGTGACAACCTGCTGCCGGGGTGCAGGTGGGGTGGTGGGAGACCAGGACGTTGGCCGGCCAGCGGCCCTCCACGCGGCAGGCGTCGATGTTCAGCGCCCCGGTGCCGTGGGCGGCCAGGTTGCGTTCAACTGGCGCGTCGGGTTTCTTGCGGGCGAGCAGGATCGGCTCGTAGGCGGGCTTGAGCGCTGTGCCCCGCCCTCGGGTGAGCCGGCGGGACTTCGGCATCCCGGTGCCGTAGAGCCACAGCAGCACGTCACGCAGCTCAAGGCCGGCGTCCTCGACGCCGCAGCAGAGGCGATGGAAGGTCCGGGGGGCGCCGAAGGCTGCGAGGTGGCCGCCTGGGCGCAGCAGCCGCAGGCACTCCCGCGCCCACGTCGCCGTCCAGGCCTCAAACGCCTCCCCCGCCGAGAGCCGGTGGGTCCCGCTGGCGCGGGCGGCTGCGTGGATCGCGGGGCCGTCCCAGGCGTGGCCGTTGAAGCTGATCCCGTACGGCGGGTCGCACACGACCGCGTCGACCGACGCGTCCGGCAGCTCGGTGAGCGCGTGGAGGCTGTCGGCGTGCAGGACCGTCCAGGGCGTGTCGGCCGTTTCTGGCGCTCCTGTCGCCCTTGTCGGGCGGGGTGGGACGGTGACCGCCACCCTTACCGCTCCTCCCCGGACGCGGCCGCCGTCGGCGCGGTGGCGCCGAGCCAGTTCACGAGCTCGGCCGGATCGTGGAGGGCGACGAAGATCTGCTCGAGCGGGCCGTCGGACATGAGGTCCTCGAGCAGCGCGAACGACACGACGAGCTCGGCCGCGCGCTCGAGAGAAGCGTCTGCGCTGGCGAGCGCGATGGTCTGCTCGAGGCGGCGCTGCAGGGCGTCGCGGCGGGCGCCGGCGAGCAGCACGTGCAGAGCGGGGAAGGCGGGGTACTCGCTGCGCCACCCGGGTTGCCGGCGCTGCCCTTCCGGCGGGTCGGGGACGTAGGCATGCAGGCGGGCGTAGCGGCCGAGCTTCGCGGCGAGCGCCGGCACGGGGAGGGTCGCGCGGTCGAGCTCGAGGAAGCGCAGGTGAACGCTCGCCTCGCCACCAGGGGCCAGGCGGAGGTAGGTGAGCAGGGCGTCGGCGATGAGCAGCTCGCCGCGGCGGCGGCCGGGCAGCGCTCCGATCGGGTGCGCGATCTCGTGGCGCCACGCGAACGGCCCGCACTCATCCCCTCGCTGCCGGGCGGCGTGGACGAAGGCGAGCCCGGCGTCGTTGACCGCGAGGGTGTGCTGGCGCAGCGGGCCGGCGGCTTGGGCCGGCGCGATCACCTTGCGGCGGATCTCCGCGCGAGTGGGGAGCTGCTCGACGGCGTCGGCGCCGGCGTCGGTGACGTACCACAGCTTCCTCGCGCCGTCGGAGCGCACGAACCGCGCCAGCCCGTGCGCCTCTAGCTCACTGAGCAGCCATTGCGTCCAGCGCCGCGACGTATCGGGGGTGTGCAGGGCGTGGACCTGGATGGTGGAAAGCAGCCGGTGCTGGTGCAGGCTCTCGAGGACCTCGACGGCCACCGCGGGCAGCGGCCGCTCGTCGACCCGACGGGTGCGGCTGGTCAGGAGCGCTCCTTCGGCGCGCGCCGCGCCACGCGCTGGGTCCGAACGCGCTGCTGCGCGCCACCCGAATCGGCTTCCTGCTTGGCCGGTCCGGACCCGGACTGAAGGTGGCGAAGGATGCGCTCGTCGTGCTCGTTGAGCGCGGCGATCGTGTCGGTGACGGGGTGGCGGCCGCCGTGCTCGGTGATCGCCCGCTCGAGCTCGGGCAGCCCGTCGGGGTGGCGGTGGGCTTTGTGGAGCTCGGCGGCGGGGACGCCGCGGACGAGGAACGGCTTGGTCGTCCGGGCGCCGAGCGTGACCGACGCGAGGTAGGTGTAGCGCTCAAGCTGGGTGACCGTCTGCGGGGTCGGGTCGCCGCCCCACTCGCGGGCGAGCAGGGCGGCGGCCTTGGCGTTGACCGTGGTGGTCAGCAGGTGCGAGCGGTTGGTGGTGACCGCGTTGAGCGTCGCGTCGGTGAGCCGTTCGGGGTTCTGGTTAAACAGGAACGCCCGCCCCCCATACTTCGCGCTCTGTTCGAGCAGGGCGGGGAGGTTGGGCCCGTCGTAGGTTTGGAGCTCATCGAGGAACACCCAGAACGCCTTGCGACGCTCCGGGGGCATGGCGGCGCGGCTCTTGGCGGCGTGCAGGACGTCGTAGACGAGGAAGTTCGCTACCAGCCGGTCGCGGGTCGACCCGGAGCCGGGGCACGCGAGCACGATCAGCCCGCGGTCCATCGCTTGGCGGACGTCGTAGGTTGAGACCGGGGAGCCGAGCAGCGCGGCGACGGGACGGGCGGCGCGGAGGCGGTCGATGAGGTTGGTGACCGCGGTGACCGCCTCGGCCGGCAGCCTGGGGAAGCGCTGCTCGAAGAACTGGCGGGTGGCTGGTGCGAGGTGCGGGAGCGCCGCTGCGCGCCAGTCCTCGTCGGAGAGCAGCGTTGGGAGCTGGAAGATGGTGGGGGCGAGCTCGGCCGGGAGCGTTTGGGAGAGCTCGACGAGCGCTTGGGCGGCTTGGGTGGCGAGGTTCAGCGCGCGGGTGTTGCGCTCATCCCACTTCAGCGCGGACGCCATCGCGTCGACGACGGCCTCGACCTTGTCGGCCGCCTCGTGCGGTGGGAGGCCGTGGGCGGCGAACAGGTTCCAGGCGGGCTGGGCTTGGTCTGCGCCGCGGTCGGCGAGGTTGATCTCCACCACCCGCTCGCGGACGCCGGGGTCGGTGAGGTAGGTCTTGATCTCGGCGATCGCGTCCGCATGGGGGTCGAGGAAGAGCCCGCCGTGCCCGTTGCGGGCGAGGTGCACGAACTGGCCGATCGCCGTCTCGGTCTTGCCGTACCGCGAGCGGCCGGCCATGTAGGAGAAGAACGTGTCGGCGACCGGGACCCCGGCCAGCCGGTCCCCCGCGGGGCCGGCGACCCGCCCGAGCGGGATCAACGTGGGCTGCCCGGTGAAGGTCGGCAGCTCCGGAGGGGGCGGGGGGATGGCGCCGCCTGAGCGCAGCACGTTGGGGGCGTGGCAGTGGACGGTCGGGGGCTTGAGCAGCCCGGCGATCTCAGACGGCGTCACCAGCCCCCGCCGCGCCGGCCGGAACAGCCCGGTCTCCACACGGCGGTCAAAGCGCCGCCGGCGGCCGGGAAGGTCTGATCCCAGGAACGCCACACCAGGGATCCGCAGCCCGACGACGCGCAGGTGGTTCTCCGCCGCGAAGCCGTCAAAGCACCCCAGCAGCCCCTCGAGCAGCACCGCCGGCCGGCCAGCCACGTGCGAGCGGCACTCGAGCAGGACCTGGAGCTCGAGCAGCGGCTCCCCGGTGCCGAGCTTGCCTTGCAGGCCGCGGACCTCGTCGCGGCGCTCGAGCAGCTCCACGGGAGTCGCCCTCCCCCGCCCCGGCGACCCGCCGGCGAGCAGATCACCCAGGCCCGGACCCTGACTTCGTGCGTGGGGATCGTCGTGGCGGGCGGCGCGCAGCAGCCGGGCGCGCAGGCGCCGCCGGCGACCGGGCGAGCAGGGCCGCACATCGACGGCGATGCGGGCGGCGTCACCGAGGTCGAGGCGCAGCCGGGCAAGCGCGGCCGCCACCGCCTGCAGCGGGTCAGGGTCCAGCCCGAGCCGGGCGAGCGGGTGATGGCTGGGCCGGGCGAGCACAAGCTCGGCGCGAGCCACCCTCGACTTCCGGGTGCGGCCGGCGGGGTGCTGCGGGGGGTCGGGGTCGCGCAGCTCGACCTGCTCGTAGGTGCCAAGCGCGGTACGCAGCAGCCCGACCGATCGAGCCGGAGCTTCGAGCGAGTAGCGCAGCCGACCGGCATCGTCTGACTCGATCAGCACACGCAGTGCGCGGGCGCGCGGGTCAAGCCACCCGCCGACGGTGGGACGCAGCCGGGCGAGCTGACCGGCGAAGCGCACCACCGCCTCCACCGAGGGATCGAAGTCCTCTGACGGCAGCAGCACCAGCCGGGTCCGCAGGCCAAGCGTCCGGCGAGTCGCCACCACACGGACAGCCACGAGTCCAGCACCAGCGAGCAGCGCCCCGGCGACGAGCGGCGGATGAGCGACCACCAGCTCAAGCAGCGAACGAGGCCCCAGCGCCAGCTGCTGCAGCCACCCGTGAGCGTTGCGGACGGCCACGGCCACAGTGACCGTGAGGGCGATGAGTACGAGGGTCACCGCATCCTGCGGACGAGATGACTTCACGAGCGAGTTCCCTGGGGGGAGTAGATGTCGCCGTGGCCCCAGACCGCCAGACCGCCCAGCAACACGGCAGATCCGGCCACCGGACCCGCGGGCTGAACCGACGCCCGTGACGAGCCCTGCGACGAACCCCGACGCGAACCCCGACGCGAGCCCTGAAACGAACACCAGCCGATCGGGCTCATCGCAGGCCCTCGGCGACGGCAAGCCCGAGCTGCTTCACGGCCAGCCGGGTCGCGCGGTCCAGGCCGCCGGGCTGGTAGGCGCCGGCATCGAGCATTACCCGCAGCCGCGGGTCGTAGGGGATCGTGACCCGGCGGGCGGGACGCTGGCGGCGAAACGCCGCCTCGATCAGCTGCCGGTCGACCGCCTGACCGTCGGGGGCCTGGTTGAGGATCAGCGTGAGGCGGTCCTCGGCGAGCGTGCCGCCGAGGTCGTCCAGCGCGTGCAGGACGCGGTCGGCGGTCACCCACTCCGGCGTTGAGACCACGAGGGTCTGGTCGGCCTGGTCGAGCGTGTAGCGCGCGATCGGGTCCGTGAGGCCGGTCCCGAGGTCGAGCAGGATGACCTCGTAGAAGCGGCCGAGGAAGCCGACGAGCTCGCGGTAGGAGTCGGCGGTCATCGTCGCCATCACCTCCGCCAGCGATGGCGCGGCGAGCAGGTGCAGCCCGCTCTCCAGCGGGGAGACGAACGGCCGCAGCTCACCCGGCGACCCGATCCTGTCCAGGCTGGTGAGCAGGTCGGCGAGCGACCGCTCCGACCGGACGCGGTCGGGGGCGAGCGACCCGAGCGTCCCGTAGTCGGGGTTGGCGTCGACCGCGATCACGCGCAGGCGCAGCTCCCGGGCGAGGACGTCGCCAGCAAGGAACGTGCAGGTCGTCTTGCCCACCCCGCCCTTCGGCGAGACGACCGCTACGTGGTTGCATCGGGTCAGCGTGCGGGCATGGGCACGCAGGCGCGCGTCGAGCTCTGCCTCCTCGCGCTCGGCAGCGCCCGCCATCCGGCTGCGCAGCCACGCCCCCAACCGGCCGCTTATGCTGCGCGGCGGGAGCTCCCCGTTGACGAGCTGGTCGCGGTAGACATCTGCGCGAGCGAGCCGCCGCCCCCGCTCGCTATCCGGGGAGTGGGGCTGGTCAGGCATGCTGCCCTCCACCGCTGGTGGTGAAGACGTCGATCCAGCTGGGCGCGAAGTAGGAGCTGCGCGGCTGGTTCTCGGGCTGCCCGAGCGAGGCGGACGTCAACCAGGAGACGTGCAAATGCGCACCGCCCGAGCACGGCACGCAGTGCTGCGGGTCGCCGTGATTCGGGAAGGCCGTTGTAGCCGATGAACCGAAACGGCGCAGCCGCACACTGCGGGGCGACGCCGGAGGCCGCGCAGCGTTCTTTCCAGCCGATCGCGCGGGCGAGCTGGAGGGTGTGGTCCCAGTTGCCGTCGGCGGGCACGAGGTCGGTCGCGGCGCCGAGCGGGTGCTCACCATCGAGGGAGTGGATCGCGTAGCACGCGGTCACCCGCACCTTGAAGCGGCGGGTGAGGTACTCAACGTCGGGGATGATCCGCGCGTCGCACTGGATCGCCGCCCCGCCGATCACCGCCGACGCCGGCAGCGCCGCCAGATGGCGAGGTGAGGAGATCCGGCGGACCTGTCCGAGCGACCCGCCCGTGACCGCGGAGGGCCCGGCCTGGCAGCCCGAGCCGCTGGACGCCGGTGTCGGGGCCGGCTGGGCCTGGGATGGTGTGGTGGGGGCGGGGGACCCCTTGCCGTGGAAGCCGTACTGCACGGCGCGGGCCATGACCTCATCGGCGTAGTTCGCCGACGCGTCGCTGCAGGCGCCGTAGTAGCGGCACGCCGCCTGCCGGTAGGCGGCGTAGGAGCCGCCGGTGGCCGGGGCGCCCTTCTGCTCGCGCAGGATCCGGGCGGCGCCGGGGATGGCGTCGGCGGGGTTCATGACGTCCTTGCGCCCGTCGCCGTTGCCATCCACGCCGTATTGCTGCCACTCGTGCCCGCACGCCCCGACGCAGATCTGCATCGGCCCCGCCGCCCCCGCCGAGTTGACCGTGAAGGTGTCCGGGGCGCGGCCGTGGCCGGTCTCCTGCGCCCCGATCGACGCCAGGAAGGTCCAGTCGATCCGGTAGCGGCGCCCCGCCTGCTGATAGAGACGCAGATAGGTCGGCGGGATGTCGGCCAGAGCCGAGCGGGAGGGCGCCGGCCCCGACGGTCCTGATCCGGTGGCGCCGGAGGCGCTGCAGCCGAGGCTGCCGCCGGTGATGGCCAGCACGAATCCGAGCACCGCGGTGACGAGCACGAGCGCACCGAGCGCGCCGGGCCCGAGGGTGATCCACCACCGCCCCCGCCGGCGCACCGGCTGCGGGGTAGGGATCAGCCCGACGACGGTCGCGGCCACGGTCAGTCGCCGCTCAATCCGACGGCTTCCCAGCGTCCCCGGTGGCGCTGCAGCGTGACGGTGATCGCGTAGCGCGCCACCCCGCCATCGGCGATGCTCGCGGTAATGGCGACCCGTCCGCCGGCGATCGGGCGGGCGGCGACCTCGACGATCCGTGGGTGGCGCTGCCGGGTGGCTGGCGAGACGCGCGGGCGCTCGCGTTCAAGCCGCCGCACCAGCCGGGGTCCCGCGCCGCGGATCTCGCGCGCGGGTGCGTGGCCGTAGAGGTAGGCCAGGTACCCGCGCAGGAACACCCGCGCGTCCTTGGTAGCGCCCGGCGGCGCAGCCGCCGGCTCGGGCGGGCTTCCCGGGGCGGCCGGGCCGGCGGGCGGGGGCGCCGCGGGCCGGGCTGGGGCGATCGATGCCGCCGGTCGCGGGGCCGGTGCGGAGCCAGCGCGCGTGAGGACGAGCACGCCCGCGGCGATGACGATGATCGCGGCGGCGAGCCCGAAGGCGAGGCGGCGCTCGTGCTCGGCGATCGGCCGGTCGGCCAGGGCGCGCAGCCAGTCGATCACTCAGACCCCCCGGTCTGCCGGCGGGACGGGCTAGGCCGTTGCGGCGGACGGATCTCGGTCGCCGGTCCGTCCGGCTCAGGCTTCTCGCCGCCCGGATCGGCGCCGGCCCCGAGCCGCTCGCGGTCGGCGCGCAGCTGCTCGAGCAATGACCCAGACGCCGGGGTCTGGGCGTCCGGACGCGGTCCGGGTGGCGCCGTCCGATTCTGGGGTGCCTCTGCGCCCGCCGCGGCCGTCTGACCGTGAGGGTCTTGCGGTGTCGCCGCGGGAGGCCGCGGCGTTGGGAGATCGGTCGGCGGGGAGGCGCCGGCGCCTGGACGAGCGCGGTCTGAGGGGGGGATCGGCCCTGTGGGCGGGCGGGTGTCGGCGGCGCCGGGGCTGGCACTCGATGGCCGCTGAGCGGCCGCGGGCGCGGTGGCAGTGGGACCGCCGTCGCTCGGGCGTTCGCCGAGCGGTTGAAGGTGAGCCGCTGGGCCGGCGCTCGGCGCGTCGTTGGCGGCGCTCTCGCCGCTCGTCGCGATCTGCGCGTGATCCGGCGGCTGGTCGGGCGGCGACTGGTCGGCCGGCGCCACGGCTGCAGGAGCCTCATCGGGCGCGGCAGTGGACGCTGGTTGGGCGCCCGTGGACGTCGGCGCTGGCGGCGGGCGGGTGGGCTGGCCGGATCGCGGTCGGCTGCTGCCACCGGGGAGGGCGCGGGAGAGGCGGCTGGCCCAGTACAGGGAGGGCAGGCTCAGGCGTTGCGTGCGGCTGCTCTCGCTGCCGGTGGTGGCGCTGGTGGCGGCGGCGGTGAGCTGGTGGCGATAGAGGAACACCGCCCACAGAAACAGCGCCTGGAGCCCGAAGCTGAGCAGCCAGCCGAGGTTGCTGGTGGCGTCTTGCAGGGCGGCGACGACGGCGAGCAGGACGGCGAGGATGAGGCTGTAGATCGCCTTGCGCACCAGGAACGTCGCGAGCCGCGACAGCCAGCCGCGGAAGAGGTCGTGCCCGCGGCCGGGGTAGATCCCGGCGACCAGCGCCACCGGGGCGAAGGCGAGCAGCAGCAGGACGAGGACCTGGGCGAGGATCACCCCAATCGACAGCGCGCCGAGCAGCAGCCAGGCCCCCAGCTCCCCGATCAGCACGACGATGGCGAGGAGGAGCCGCTGGTACTGGCCGCCCTTGCCCATCGCGTCGGCGGCCGGCTTGTCGACCCCGCTCAGCGAATAGTTGCCGCCCGCCTTCTTGGCGGGATCTGAGTCAGGCAGCTTGCCGGTGTCGCCGTCCTTGAGCGCGTCGTATTCGGCGTTGCGGTCATCAGACTCCGGCGGGTAGCCGAGGAAGTGGCTCGCGTACTTGTTGGCGTCGTTGACGCACGCCTTGCCATCCGCGGTGACCTGGGTGCCGTCGCGCAGCTGCCCCGAGAGCTGCGCATCGCGGCCCGGGCTCGTGGACAAGGGGCGGACGGCGACGGACTCGGGCGGGTCCTTGACGGGGGTCCTGACGCAGTGCTCGAGCCCGCCGAAGTTCAGGACCGCCCACGGCTGGTAGACGAGCAGGGTGTAAAGCTGGTCTGAGGCCTGCTGGCGCGCCTGGGACTCGTCGCTGATCGTTCCGCTGTTGGACAGCGAGAGGAAGGCGGCGGAGAGCTGGTTGGTCCAGCGGCTGGCCTGCCCGATCGTCCGCTCCGGTTGGGTGACGAACGCCAGCGCCATGACCGTGAACAGCAGCGAGAGCGCGAGCGCGCCGGCGGTCTCGGCATACCGCCTCTGCACCAAGGCTTTCCACATCGCCCACAGGCCGGCGGCGGTGACCGCGAGGACCATCCACGGCGCCCCGAACACGCTGGAGTAGATCGAACGAACCGCCTGCGATACGGGCGCCAGCGCGCCGGCGCCGCCGGTTGCCTGGCTACCGTTGACCAGATCCAGGCTGAACGCGAAGGCAAACAGCGTGATGACCGTGTTTGAGATGAACGCGGTGAGCTGCCAGATGACGTCGGCGAGGAAGTAGGCGATTAGCGGCGGCACGCCGGACACGTCGATCCCGCCCGTCAGCGAGGCGTTGACCGCGTCGAAGTGGTGATCGAGCGCGTAGTTGCCCAGCGGGAATCGATCCGCCAGCCCTGAAGTGCTGCTGCCGGGCCCGACGTTGCCGAACACGTCGCTCGCCGCCTGCGCGACCGGGTGCGCGAGCAGCAACCCACCGAGCGCGACCCAGGCGGCGATCCGTACCCGCCGCCACCGGATGAGCCTGCTCACGTCACCGCCTGCTTGGGGGTGGTGTCAAACGCGGCGAGCAGCGCCGGGTCGGCGAGGTCGACCTGGACTTCGCCGACGCGGCCGTCTAGGTCGCGCATCAGGCAGCGCCCGCGCCGGAACTCCCGCAGCCGCGCGATCAGCGCGCGGTCGGTGGGGTCGAGGCCGAGCAGCTCGAGCGCGCGGCCGGCCTCGGTGTCTGACTCCTGCCCGAAGATCAGGTAGGTCCCGACGAGCTCAGAGAGATCCCCGAGGTCCTCCAAGCGCTGGGTGGCCAGCAGCACCGTCGCGTTGAACGCCCGGCCCAGCCTGACAAGCCGGTTGATGACCGTGCGGCCCTGCGGCGAGGCGAGCAGGAACCACGCCTCATCCAGCAATACCACCTTGTGCCGCGACCGGTCGGCGGCGACCAGCCGCAGGGCGTAGGCGGCCACCAGCGCGAGCGTCGCGACCGAGACGCGCTCAGAGCGCGTGTAGGTCTCCCGCGACGCCCGCGGATCGGGCAAGGTCAAGCCTGGGGTGCGGATCGTGGTGACCGCTGCCGCCGCGCCCCGGTCCAGGCCCGTCTCGGTGCCAAAGCCGAGGCGCGCCAAGCCGAAGTCGGCGACGACCTCCAGGGCGTCGGCCGCCTCCCTGGCGGCGTCGGCGTCCATCCTCTTGAGCTGCTCGATGACCTCCAGCGAGCTGCGCCCGCGGCGGCGCACGACCTCGCGGACGGCGCGCTGGATCGCGTTCTCCCACGACGGTGGCGGCTCGCGGAGCAGGTCGAGGTAGTAGGAGGACGCCAGCTCCTCGCGCAGGTCCTCCAAGCCGATGGCGAGCGGGTCGAGCTTGCCGCGATGCTCCTCAGAGCCTGAGAGCTCGAGCACCTCCACCCGCCCCTCGAGCCGGGGGAGCTGGTCGAAGCCGTGGTCGGGCTTCGGGTCGAAGTCGACGACCAGCGACCCGCGGCGCTCGCCACCGAGGGCGATCGCCTCTGCCGCGACCGTCTTGCCCGACCCCAGCGTCCCGGCGAGTAGCACGGCGGAGGTGCGCGCCTCGCGCGAGGGGGCGGTGACGTCGTAGCGCACCGGCCGGCCACCCCCGCCCGGCGTCCACCCCAAGTAGATGCCGCGGGTCGCTCCGACATGCTGCGTGGCGAGGGGCATCAGCGCGCCGAACTGCTCGAGGGTCATCTGTGCCGTGTAGTCGCGCACCCCCGCCCCGCCGGGCTGGGGGAGGTGGTCAAACCACAGCTGCTCCTGCAGCCCGCGCGGGCGGTGCAGCACAAGCTCGCCGTACTGGTCCTGTAGCGCGGCGACGCGCTGCTCGAGCACGCTGTCGTCCGGCGCGCCGATAGCGAGCGAGAGGGCGGCGTAGAGCATCGGCGGGTGCGCCGACCCTTGGAGGATCGCCTCGTACTCGCGCGCGAGGACCCGGTCCTCCTCGGCCAGCCAACCCGGCCCCTGCCGGGATCCCTGCGCCTGGTCGCGGTAGACCTGCTCGACATCGGTGATCCGCTTTCGCACCTGCCCGAGCGCGTCACGGTTGCCCAGCCAGCGCGCGTGCAGCACCGCATCCACAGGGAAAGCCACGCCCTCCAACGGGGCGAATAGCAGCTCGGCCTGACCGCCGGGGAACACCGGCTCGTCGGCCAGTGAGCCCAGGCACAGCAGCGCCTGATGCGACGTGCCCTGCTCGGACTCGACGACCAGCCGCGCCGGGCCGCCGGTGGGCTCGGTCATTGCTGCGTTGACGCACGATTGGAGGTCGTGCTCGAGCGGCTCGTAGGCCACCCGGCCCTCCCCGGCTTCCACGATCAGCGCGTCGGGCGTCCAGAACGGATCCAGCGCGGGTTCGGCGACGCAGCGGCAGGCGGCGCGGCGCAGCAGCCACTCAAGCTCCCGCGTCGTGGCGCGCTCGCACCCCACGACGCCGCGCAGCCGGTCGAAGACGCGCTGCTCGGACACCGCGAGCCCCTCAAGCTCAGTGCCGGAGATGGGTTGGGCGCCGGCGACGCCCATCACGTCCTCCAGCCGCCGCCGCGCGCGATCGACGGACCGCACCAGCCCGGAGCCGAACCCGCCCGCCAGCGCCTCGGCCAGCGATACCGCGAGGTAGACCTCCGGGACATGGGAGGCGAGGCGCTCAAGCGCCGCGCGCTGCCCCTCCAGGTACGTCCGCCACGCCTGCTCGTCCTGGCCGCGCGGGTCGAGCAGCCCGAACGTGTCCTGTACGTACCGGTCGGCGGGGAAGGCGCGGTTGACTCGCCACAGCGAGAAGTCCGCGCCGACGACATAGGCCAGGCGCTCCAGGCGGTGCAGCAACGCCCACTTCCCCGCCACCGCCAAGAACGGGTACGACAGCGTCTGCAGGCGATAGAGCGCGACGCGCTCCCCGCCGCGACCCAGCAGCAGGTTCCCGCGCGCGTAGCGCAGCGCGAACGCGGTCACGACCGCGCCTCCAGCCGCTCGCCCGCGGCGAGGTCCACCGAGTCGACGACGACGTCGCGCTTGCCCCGGCGCCGCTCCGCGACCGGCCGGGCGAGCTGCCCGCAGACCGGCCACCGGCGCGCTCGAACGGTCATCGGTTCGCGGAAGCGCACGGTCGCAGGGCCGTGAACTCGCGCGCGGCGAAGCGCCGGCGCGTGCTGGTCAGGGCTGATCCACGTTCGTGCGTGGATCAGCCGGTCGGCGCCGGAGGCGGGCAGTGGCCTCCCGAGCGAGCGCCGTCCCCGCACCCGCACCGCCAGCCACGAGGCGACGAAGCGGTGCGCCGGGCGGCCGTCGGGCGTGGCTTGCGTGGCAAGCGTCGCCGCCAGCCCGGGCAGGATCAGCAGCCGCAACGGCCAATCCAGCACGCCGAGCACCACGCCCAGCACGGTCACCGCCGCGAACGTGGCCGCGGCGGAGAGCGCTCCGACGACCCGGCCGCCCGTTACGAGCCCGGCGAGCCCGGCCCCGGCGACAAGCAGCGCGGTCAGGCCCGGCGAGCGCGCGGAGATCACGATGACTGCCAGCAGCGTCGCCACCGCATAGCCCAGCCACCGCAACGGGACCCCGCCGGGCACTGGGAGGGCGTGGCCCTCGATCTGGTAGATGCGGCGGTCGGGGGAGAAAATCCGCTGGTAGGAGCGGACCGGACCAGGCTGATCGCTCAAGACTCAGCCGCCGAGGATCTTCTGGCCGATCGCCCGGGCGGTGTTGGCGACCTGGTCGGGGGAGAACACCAGCCACGCCACCACCACGGCGGCGAGGAGGAACATCCCCAGCTCGGTGTAGCGGCGGTTGACCAAAAAGACCAGCGCGACGATCGCCAGGATCCCGCCGTAGATCTCGCTCGCGTACTGCTTGAGCAGCCCACCGAGGTTGCCGCCGACATCGTTGCCGGTCGCCGCCAGCGCATCCGGCGCCAGCAGCAGCAGGCCCGCGAGCGCCACCGCGGTCACGGCGAGGACCACCGTCCACAGGGACGAAGGAGCTACGCGTGTACGTGCGCGCGCGGCAAGGGCGTTCATGCCTGCGGCCCTCCCTCTACGCCGGTGACATACCAGCGATCGGTGTGCCTGAGCTGCAGGCGGTAGGCCAGCGCGTAGCTCGCCCGCGTTGCCTTATCGCGCACGTGGACGTCGGCCTGCACCGTCATCCGGCTGCCGCCTCGGCCGAGCTGGCCGACCTGGTCGACCGAGCCCAGGGCGAGGCCAGTGGGCATCGCGGCGATCACGGTGCCGGGCGCCACGAGGTAGGCCAGACCGCTGGGATCCCCGCCGGAAATGTAGGCAGGGAAGAACCGCTGAACGAGCGCGCGGATCTCGCCGGCGTCCGCGCCGGTCAGCGGATCGGACACGATCGCCGACGCGGAGCCTTGCGGTGGCGGGGCAGTGAGCGCCGGCAGCGCGAATACGTCGAGGCCGCGCCGGCTGTCGCAGGCGACCGGCACCGTCAGGTACACGGTCCGCCCGCCCGCCAGCTCAGAGGCGACGGTGACAAGCGCGCGACCTGAGCCCAGGTCCATCGATCGCGCCACCGTCGCCTGCGCGACCATCTGGCCTGGGCCCCGCCGCGGCAATCCCGTCGCCGCGCGGTCACGCAAATCCGAAGAGAAGAAAGAACCGACCGCCCGGTCATGCCGCGCCGGGTCGCCCGCCCGCCACGCCAGGTACTCGCGCGCGAAGCGCACCGCGAACGCCTGCGCGTCGGGGCTGACCTCGCCCGCAGCCATGGCGCCGCGGGTTGCCGGCGCGGTCGCCTTGTGCGGGCCGGCCGCGACCGCCCCGAGGCCGCGGAGAAAGATCAGCCCCAGCGCCGCCCACAGCACCACCCGGCCGGCCGTCCGGGCTACATCCCCGCCCCGGCGAGTCGCCGCGCGCCCTGACGGCGCAGACTCGCCCGAGCCCTGCCCAACCGGAAGGACATCGCCCTGGCGTGACTCCGGCGAGCGCCGCCGACCTCGCTGCCAGAAGCGCCTCACTGACCGACCCCACCGTCGGTGCCGTGAGCCGCGCTGTCGCGACTGCCGCCGGTCTGGCTGGCGCCGCGCGGCGGCTTGCCGCTGTAGCACTTGCACTCACTCCATGTCTTCATCTACTTACCTCCCGAATCTGGGTCTGCCGCCTCAACCTGGAGAGGCGACACCGTGTTGTCGGAAGGGGTTGTAAGCGCGGCTATGTCAAAGAGCTACCGACGTAGCGACGCTCAAACGCACCACGAAACAAGGCCGCGTACGCAGCAAGCCGTAGACCCGCGCTGTCGCCACTCCGAGCGCCAGCAGGGCCGGACGGTCTTGCGGGGAAGGCCGGTGCTCAGGCGCCCTCAGGAGCGCCGCCCGCATCGGCGTCCTGGAACAGCTCGTGGAGCTGGTCGATGTGGTCGGCGGCGCTGCTGGCGATCTGCTCGATCACCCACAGCGCCACGTAGTCCACCAGCCCGTAGCACACCTCGCGCCCATGCTTGCGGCGCCGGACCATCCCTGCGTCATAGAGCAGGTTCAGGTGCTTGGAGACGTTGCGGTGCGCGGTACCGAGGCGGTCGGCGAGCTGCTGGACCGTCGCCTCGCCGCCTTCTTCGAGCTCGAGCAGCAGGCGGATGCGCATCGGCTCACAAAGCATCCGCACCCGCGCCGACGCGACGAGCAGGACCTCGTCAGAGAAGCGGGCCCGGCGGCCCTGGTGAGAGCGAGCGGCCATCACCCGCCGGTCCGCCCAAGGAGCCGCCGGCTGCCGAGCAGACCGGTGTCCGCTCGTGCTTCTCGGAGCCTGCGCCTGGGCCGAGCTTCCTGCGTGGCTGCCACCCCGTCTGTCACCCGTCTCCTCCTTGAGCGACCCCACCGAACTGCTGGCGAGGTCTCGTTGAATATAACGCTGCGACTGCGCCGAAGTATCGGTTGCGGCAGAGTGCGCTCCTACCGTCACCCTGACGGATAATGGCTTGCGCAAACGGTTAACTATTCCCGCCGGGCTGCAGGCGTCGGACCGTCGAGGTAGGCTGCGCTTCCAGCGGCTCGGGCGATCCGAGAAGCACGAGTGCTGTGAGCTCCCAGGCAAGCCACTACACCCGCTACCGGGACTTCCTCGACGCCGACGAGCGCCGGCGGGGAGACGCCCTCGAGTTCGGCCACGACTGGCGCGGCCCCCAAGGCCGCTACCGCGTCTGCTGGTACCAAGACACCGGCGAGCTCACCGCCGAGCGGCTCTCCGACACCCAGCCGCTGGACCTCGAAGACTTCCAACAAGGCGTCAGCGGCCCCGTCCTGATCATTGGCCGCATCCCCTCGCGAGCCCAGCTCGACCGGCTGCTCGGCACGTGGCCACAGATCGCTTTGGAGCCGCCGCGCAACATCAGGCGGCTTCGAGAGCTCCTCGCCGACACGCCCCAGCTACGGCCCATTCCAGACGCCTGAGGGCGCCGCCAGCGCGACGCGAGTGCCCCAGCGCGCGTCCTACTCAGGCTCTTGGTCCTCATCAACGAACTGGCTGCGGGCCTGGCTGATCTGCTCGCGCAGCCGGTCGGCGACCTGCTCATAGACGGCCAGCACGCTGCGGTCCTCGAGCCGGTAGCAGCGCAGGCGACCCTGGCGCCGCGCCGCCACCACCCCCGCCCGACGCAACAACGCCAGATGCTGCGAAGCGTCATAGACGCTGACCTCTACTTCCCCAGCCAGGTCGCCCACCGACACCTCGCCACCCCGATCCAACGCGTCCACCAGCCGGATACGCGCAGGGTGAGCGATCACCTCCAACCGCGCTCCCACACGCTCAGCCACCGCCGCGCTAATCGGCCGCCCAAGCATCATTCTCCGACAAAGGAGGGGGGTCGAAGATCGGGCGAGCGGTTCCCGTCCCCGACGGGGTATCTCAGCTCCAGTTCGCCCTCGCCGGGGTCGACGAGCACGTCGACGCTGCAGCTGACCTGCGCGTCCAGCCGCTGCTCCACCACCGCGCGGTCACGGTGATCGGTCACACCACGGCGCCCGTCAAGAGCGTTTCCCGAACGGGCGCGGCGCTTCATGGACGTCTCCTCGCGTCGGGGTACTGCGTTGACGCGGCTCGCTTGGGCAGCGTCGGCCTCGGCCCAGACACCGACGCCGAAACTGAGGCCAGCTCGCCGACCTGTGCGACCGACACCTTGTCCCGACGTTCGAGGCGCCGCTTGCGCTGCGCGGCTTGTGACCACCTCCGCATCCCGCCTGAACGGCGGCTGCGAGCACACACACGCGCAGAGAAACGTCGTGCCGGCGCTTCACTCTCACCGGGCCTCCCTAAGCGCCCGGTCCAGACTGGCCCGGGTCTGGGGACCGACAAGCTTCGACACGATCCGCCCGCGCGCGTCGAGCGCGAACGTCGTCGGGAGGCCCGGGATGCCGTAGTGGTCGCCGACGCTGTTGTCCGAGTCGCGCAGCACAGGAAAGCTCCATCCGTAGCGACGAATGAACCTGCGCGCGTCGCGAGCGTTATCGCCGGTGTCGACGCCGACCAGGCGGATCCCAGCGCCCTCGCGTGCGAAGCGCTCGAGCTCCGGTGCCTCCTTCTGACATGGGTGACACCAGCTGGCCCAGAAGTTGACGAGGACCGGACGACCTCTAAGCGATGCCAACCCGACCATCGGCGGGTGCAGCGTCTGCGTGGGCAAAGCAGGCGCCGGCCTCGACGCCGCGCCCATCCGCTTGGTGGCGACCCCGAACACGATGACCAGCGCCAACACGCCGACCAACAAGGCCATCAGCGGCAGGCGCGGTGGCATCAGCGCTTAGCCAACAGAGGCACGTCATGCGCGATGTCTGCCGGCTTGAAGTTAGCCGGGTAGATGGTCGTGAGCTTGCCGCTTGCGCTCACGCCGTAGACAAGCGCCGAGTGCGCAACGAACTCGGGGTTTGAAGCGTCCTTCTCCGAGCCTACGTACCAGGCCTTCCACGTGCGTCCGAGCTCCCTGGCCGAGCCCAGGAGATATTGCATGCGCCCCGTCATGTCGTGCACGCGCAGGAAGTCGCCCACCGTCTTGGGGGTGTCCCCCCGAGGGTCCACCGACACGGAGATGATTTGCACCTTGCGCGCGGCCGGCCCCAGCCGGGTCTGCATCGCGTGCAGGTTCGTGGCGATGAGTGGGCACACGTCGGGACAGTGGGTGTAGAGGAACGTCACAAGCACCGGCTCGCCGCTGTACTGAGCCAGGGTCACGCGTTGGCCGAGGTAGTTCTTGAGATCGATCGGCGGAGCCGGGCGCAACGGGCTCAACACCTGTCCGGCGAACTGCGAGGAGCGCGCGGCGCTCGCATTGTTCGGCAGCTTCTGCTTGCTGGAGCCCTGCCCGTTGAGCAGCACCGTGAGTACGACCAGGATGGCCGCTATGCCCGCGAGCGACAGCAGCAACGTCAGGCGTCGGCGCCGCCCGGCTTCTTCGTCGCCGACAGCCTGCTGCTCCGCGATCGTGACATCGTCAGCCACAGGCGCTTGCGGGTCGCGCTCGGTCTCGCTTGAAGGTGGGTTGCCCGGGCCATCGCTCACCGCTTCACCGGGGCTTGCTGACGGCGGTTGGCTGTCGAAGGAGGCGGGAGGAGTTGAGCAGGATGCCCAGGTCGGGCCCGGACTGCGCGACTGCCGCGAGGACGAGTGGCAGAAAGCCCAGCGCGGCGAGCGAGAGCCCCACGAGGTTGTAGGCCACGGTAAAGGCGAGGTTGAGCTTGACCACGCGGGCGGTGCGACGGGCGATTCGGAACACCTCGGGCACGAGCGTCCAGTCCTCGCGCATGAGCGCGACGTGCGCGGCCTCGATCGCTACGTCGGTGCCGGCGGCACCCATCGCGATCCCGACGTCCGCCTGCGCGAGCGCCGGAGCGTCGTTGACCCCGTCCCCCACCATGACGACGGTGTGGCCGCGCGCTTGGTAGTCGCGGACGATCGCGATCTTGTCCTCGGGGAGCAGGTTCGCGCGGTAGCGGGTGCCCAGCGGCGCAGCGAGCGCGGCGGCGGTGCGCTCGTTGTCGCCCGTCAGGAGCTCGATCTCCTGGACGCCGAGCGCCCTCAGGGACGCCAGGGCCGTTGGAACTTCGGGCCGGAGCGTGTCCGCCGCGGCGAGGATGCCGACGGGCTCGTCGTCTACGGCAACGGCGAGCAGCGTCTTGCCTTGCGCGGAAAGCTCGGTGAGCGTCGAGAGCGTGGGGGGAAGCCGAACAAGTCGGGGGTTGCCGACCGTGATGTTGCTGCCGTTGAGCCGCGCTTTGACGCCCAGGCCGGGGAGCGCCTCGAACTCTGTCGGCTCGGCGAGCCGCAGGCCGCGCTCGGCGGCGGCGGAGCGGACAGCCTCGGCGAGCGGGTGCTCGGAGTAGCGCTCGGCGCTCGCGGCGAGCGACAGAAGCTCGGAGTCCGACCGCGCGTCGAGCGCGATCACGTCGGTGATCTGTGGCTGCCCGAGCGTCAGGGTTCCCGTCTTGTCGATGAGGAGGACGTCGGCGCGCGCGAGCATCTCGAGGTACTTGCCTCCCTTGATGAGCAGCCCGCGCCGCGCGCCGGCGCCGATCGAGGCCAGCACGGCGACCGGCGTGGCGAGCGCGAACGAGCACGAGCAAGCGACCACCAAGACGGCGGCGGTGGCGAGCGGGTCTTGACGGATCAGGAAGGTGAGCACCGCGATGCCCGCGACGACGGGCAGGTAGTAGGCGGAGAACTTGTCGGCGATGCGCTGCACGTCGGCGCGGTGCGCCTCGGCCTCCTCGACGAGCTTGATCACGCGCCCGAAGGTGGTCTGCTCCCCGACCTTGCCGGCCCGGATCCGGATGCTGCCCAGCCGGGCGAGGCTGGAGGCGAACACGGTCGCGCCCGGGCCCGCCTCGACCGGCATCGACTCTCCGGTGATCGCGGCCTGATCCACGGTCGCATGGCCGCCGATCACGTCGCCGTCAACCGGGATCTTCTCGCCCGGGCGCACCACGACGGTCTCGCCGATTCGCACCTCGTCGGCGGGCACCTCAACCTCGCCGCCGCGGCGTTCGACCCGCGCCGTCTGCGGGGCCATCGCCGCGAGATCCTTCACCGCGCGTCGCGCGCGTTCCCTCGTGAAGCTCTCGGCGAAGTCGGCAACCCGCATGAACAGGACAACGACACCGGCGACCGCCCACTCACCGACCGCCAGGGCGGCGAGCACGCCGATCGTCATCAGCGTGTGCGACGTGACGCGACGCCTCAGCGTCGCCCGCACGACGCCGCGGAACACGGGATAGCCCGCCACGCCCACCAGTGCCGCGCCGATGACGAAGGGCACTCGGTCGGTGAGCGTCTCAATGAGGCCGAGCCATTCGCCGACGACGACCACGAGCAGGACGACACCGATGACGAGCCCGAAGAGGGTGAGGACGGGGCCCGCGAACGCGCCCCGCGACGCCTCCGGGGGTGCGGGTGCGGTGGCGCACTCGCATTCGTCGCCGCAGCTCGCTCCAAGCACGCTAAGCCCGCTCGTTGTTGGCATCGGACGCCGCGTGTCGGCGAGCGCGTCGTCGTGTGGTCGTCCGCGGAGCTTCGCGAGTGTCATGCGGGTGCCTGGGTGATGTCTGAAGGATTCATGCGAGCTACTAGAGGCCCCGCAGGGCGCCGACGTCGGGTCGGGTGGGGAACGAGCCTGGCTTGCCGTAGGCGACGACGAGGTTGTCGTGCGCGGCCAACACGTGGTTGACGGGGTCGCGCAGCGGCTTGCCGTCGACGTACGCGCGCACCTGCTCGGAGCCGTGGTTCTTGTAGCCGCCGAGCTGGGTGTCGGTGAACTTGACGCCCCACACTTCGAAGAACTGCCCGAGCTTGAAGGGATAGGGCTGGCCGGCCTCGATGTGGAGGACGCCGCTGGTGTCGTGCGTGTGCAGCGGTACTTCGCCTACCGCGGGGCTGAGGCCGACGTTGGCGGGGACGGTCACCGGCTTGCCGTTGACGTAGACGTGCAGCAGCGCGTGGATGTGGAACGACTCGTTGCCGCCTGGCGGAAAGGACTCGGAGGCGAGCCGATTGGGAAGGTGATCGTATTCGGGCAGCCATGGTGGCCGAGGGTGTCAGTTCTTCCGTGTAAGCTGACTATTTGATGGTAACAGTTACTCCGGATGTGTCAAGTAGTGACAGTCAGATTGCAGTGTCGGGAATGCGGTCGCCGAACTCGATCTTGAACGCG
>JAABUZ0100001772.1_pt1 | contig 39111 bp, 28 predicted proteins | sample 5562091 | NCBI WGS metagenome assembly JAABUZ01 (sample SAMN12813069, study PRJNA571459) | rock metagenome | isolation source: Antarctica rocks | place: Antarctica: Victoria Land, Linnaeus Terrace sud | collected 2015-12-21 | reverse complement strand
GCGGTGGTGACCCTCGCCCTCGACGGACAGTGGGCGCATGTCGGGGGCGAGGCCGCCTTCTATCGCCCTGCCGCCGCCCACTTGCGCGCCGCGTTCCCGCGCCTGCCCGCGCGTCGTCAGGACAACCGCGCCGTGCGGGCCTGCTAGCGCGCCATCGTCGCGGTGGGTCAGGCCCTCGCGCGATCGCGACCGTCAACCGCTACTTGCTGGAGCCCTTCGGGCTGGAGCACGCGCGCCCCCCTGCCCTCGCCGGCGTGCGCGCCCGCCTCGCCGCCAAGGCCGCCCTCCATCACTTCTGCCTCTGGCTCAATGTCCACCTTGGTCGCTCGCCCATCGCCCTCGCCGACCTCATCGATTGGCCGTGATTATCTCACAACAAGCGTTATAGTGTCCGTCCCCTGCCATGGTCCTTTAAGGGCCAGGGGCGACTAACCGGGACTTAGCGCCGCACGTCGACCGTGCCGCGCAGGTGATGGTACGTGTGGTTGAACCCGATGACCGGAATCTCCACCTGTACGTTGAACGCGCGCGGCAGCACCGCGTCGCGCGTCACGCGCACCCAGAAGCCGTCGCCACCCAAATCCGTGTGCCGCCTGCCGCGCAAATTGGTCAAGCCCCCGGCGATCACGCCGCGCACGTCGATCAGCACGGAGCCATTGCAGGTCAGGGAGCGGTACAACCAGCCGGACCGGTTGGGCTGACCGCCCACGAAGGCGACCAGGCGCCCGTCGGAGAAAAACAGCGGCGTGCGCGAGACGGCGCGCGAACCCTTCCCGAAGACGTTGCGCAGGTCGTCTACGGCTAGTGCCGGACGTGAGCGAGCATGCGGCTGCGCGCGCAGTTGCACGGCGGACACCACGCAGCCGGAGCCCGTCGGCTGCGGCGTCGGCGTGGATGTGGCGGTCTCAGTGGCCTCGGCGGCCTCGGTGGCCGTCGCCGTCCCAGTGGCCTCGGTGGCGGCGGTCGTGGCCGGCGCGACGGTCGTGGTGGCCGTCGCCGTACTGGTGGGCGTGTTCGTGCCCGTACTGGTGGGTGTGTTCGTGGCCGTATTGATCGCCGTACCGGTCGGGGTCGCGGTCGCCGTGCCAGTGGGGGTAGTGGTGGCTGTGTTGGCCGGCATAGCCGTCCCTATCGGAGTTGCCGCCGGCGCGCTCGTCGCCGTCGCGCTCGTCGCGCTCGTACCGGTGTTCGTCGCGCTCGGCGTGCCCGACCCCGCTGCCGTGGCCGTTGGCGAGCCTGTCTCGGTTCCTGTGGACGACGCGGTCGGCGCGATGGTCTGCGTGCCGCTAACGGTCGTGGTCGGCGCGATGGTCTGCGTGCCGCTAACGGTCGTGGTCGGCGCGATGGTCTGCGTCCCGCTGACGGTCATGGTCGGCGCGGCGGTTTGTGTCCCGGTGGCTGTTGTCGCGGGCGCCATGGTCTGGGTATCCGTGGCCGTTTGGCTACCCGTGACGGTGACACTTGAGACGACGGTCTGCGTCCCCGTGACGGTGCTCGTGGCCGTGGCCGTGACCGTCCCTGTCGGTGTGACCGTCCCTGTCGCGGTCCCTGTCCCCACAATTGACATCGTCTCGGATGACAGGTAGAGGTGCGCCGCCCACGAGACGGGATCGCGCGCGAAGTGCCGCTGGAGCCCGTGGTCGTTCAGCGCGTTGTCCAGGGCGGCCATGATCATGGACTGATCGAGCACCAGATCGCGGTGGCCGACCCCTCCGGCCGGCACGGTGTCCGTTATGTTGTTGCTGCTATAGCTGAACGCCTCGGGCGCCACGGCATCGTAGAAGCCGCCGTCCGCCCTGTAGATGTCAGGGTAGAGCGTGCGCAAGGCCTGGATGTTGGCGTAGGCTTGCCTGGGTAAGACATCCAGGGCGATGAAGGACGCGTGTGGTGTCACCGCGGTTTCGCTGGCGGCGCCGTAGGCCTGCGACAAGCCCTGCTTCGCGGCGTACGGCCACACCAGTCCGTCCACGCCATAGCCGCCGTAATTCCCCGTATCGTCCGGTGTGCTGGACGGGGACATGCCCCAGACCGGGTAGTGCAATTGCTCGGTCGTGTACTTGACCTGCACCCGTGCCCATCGCCGGTCGTTCAGGCCAAAGCTTTGCGGCCCCCAGGCGGTTTCGGGCACCACCAGATTGGGCATCAGGCCCTCAAACATCCCGCCCGCGAACGTCGGGACAAAGGTAAGATCGGTCCCAGGATAGGTGTAGTGCCCTTCCCAGACATTGAACGGCTTGCCCGACTGGGGATCGTTGTACACTTGCCAGTAGCCCGGGACGGGCCACTGCCCCTGCCAGGAAAAGTCAGGGTCGTCCGCGCATTGCTTGGGTGGCAGCACCCGCCAGCTGCGCCACCACACATCGCCGGGCATCTGATGCAGGCCCATCCCGATATAGGCTGAGATGCGCGGGTCGCTGTACAGAGCGCCGTTGTGATAGTAGTGCTTCCAGTTGTCGCCCTGATCGACGGGCAGGCCGACATAGTAGCCACCGAACATCTGCCCCGTCGGTTGATTGCCCGTTATGGCCGTATTGACGTTGCACGGCGTCTGCGGGCGGCCGTCGTAGAAGAGCCCGAAGTTCAACGCCCCCAGCAGACCGTCCGCCAGGTAGCGCAACTCGGGCATGGCGCTGCGCACGATCACCAGACCCGACGCGTACCAGCCGTTGTCGACGTTGGAGATGAAGTAGCAGTTATCGAACGTCGGGGTCGGTTCCGTCGAGCAGTCTGCCTGCCCGGGGTTCAGGATGACGTCGCCCGTCGCGGTGTCGTACCACTGATACAGGAACCCGTTGTCCCGCTTCAAGTGGCTGACCTCGGTCAGTGTGGCCGCGATCTGGGCGCGCGCCTCGCGGCGGCTGATCAGGCCGAGGTCGCTGGCGGCCACCACGGCCCAGAGGTACACCCCGATGTTGGCGGCCGAGGTATAAGTCCCCCGCACCGTCACCTGATTGTTCGTGTACCCGAGGTTGTCGAGCGGCAGATGGGTGTGCGGATCGACATCGTCGCGGTAGAATCTCCAGGTGTCGCGGGCCATGGTGTAGAGCGCGGCGCGCTGCTGTGAGGTGAGAGCGCTGTCCGCGCCGATACCGTACCCGTTGTTGCCGGTCCCGCCGCCGTTGCCGGCGCGCGCCTGAGAGGGCTGCACGGCCACGGTGAGTGATGCCAAGAGGGCGACCAGGAAGGCGGCGTAGGCGCCGCGCCAGAAGCGGTGGGGTCGCGTGTCGATCTTTTTCATAGCTGTCACATCCTCCTCGATGATGATCTCGTCGGGCTGTACCGAAACGCTGCCGTCTTCCCCCTCCCGTTATCCGCGCTATCGCTATCCGTGGTCCATATAAGTATAGGACCACCCCGGCCAGTTACTCCGGCGCCTCGGCTTAGCGGGCGGGACCCAGTAGATCACGCTGCGTCGGAGCGGTGATGGCGCGCCTGAACAAGGCTCTCAGCTCGTCCTCGTCGTCGGTCCCGTCGATCACCGCCTCCACGTCGGGCGGTATGCTCTCGAATCGGCCCTCGATCAGCTCCCTGATATTCTGGCGTAGTGTGCGGAGCGTGACCTCCAGATCAGGCCTGGCCGCCGCTGTCGGCCGCGCCATGGCTGTCGTAGCTCCGCCTCTATCGTCGAGCGGCGCCAGGAGGTCGCTCTCGGTGCGCGCTGTCACGGCTCGTCTAAAGAGCGCGTCTAGCGCGTCGTCGGTTTCGGCGCTCTGCTCGATGGCCGCCTCCACGTCGGGCGAGACAGACCCGAATCGCTCCTGAACCGCCTCTCGGATGAGGTTTTGTGTAACTTCTATCTCGTGCCGGCTTGCCCACGTCAACTGCGATAGATCGACCGCCATGGTATCACCTCCTTGCTCCTTCAATTGTAACCGTAGTGCGGTACGGTCTTCAACGCCGGCCGGCAGGTAGGTGGTGACCACATCGGCCAGCAGGTCCGCCGTGGCCGGGTCCACTTCTCTCGCCCGCGCGGCGGTGAGCAGCCGCTGCAGGCAGGCCACGTGCAGCGCCGCCCTTCTTGCTCCACGCAACCTCCGGCCCATGATGGCCGCCAGCGCCGCCGCCAGGACGTTGCCCGTCTGGAGGTACGCGTAGGGCTCGAGGCGCGGCAGGCTGATCTGCAGGTAGTGAAATGTGACGATGGTGTAGCCGAACAGCGTTTCTTCGTAGGTCTCTCGCGCGAGGCCCTCGGGCGCGCCATAGAAGAGCAGCGCGATGGGGATGACGGGCTTGTCCTCGCGCTGCACCAGGGCGATGTAGTAGCGCCACATGCGGCGAGGAAAGTCCTCTTCCTCGCGCTCGCGCTGGATCTCCACATGCACCACCACGACCCTGGGCTCCCCGGACAGGGTGCGCACCTCCGCCACGATGTCGGCGACCAGCAGCTTGCCCTGCGGTATATCCGAGAACGTCTCCACGTCGCGGAAGGTGACGCCGGCGTCAAGGTCCAGCCCGGCGGCCGTGGCCGGGTCGAACAGGCGCATGAAGTCGGCGAAGCGCGCCTGCAGCGCCTGCTTCATCAACTGGTCGTAGGAGGTCCTGGCCATCAACCTACCTTGCTGCCGCGTCAGGAGTCGGTTTGCCCATCGCTTGTCATCCTCCTGTTGCCGTCTATCCGTTGTATTGGACCCGTCCATTCGTGTTCACGATGGTTTCTACCTTACCACATTATGGCCCTTCGCCATTCCGTGTGCTACCGTAATAAATACACCGCTGGAACGCAGTAGGTGAAGGACAAACACGGCCACCTCAACGCGGACGCGACGGGGACATGATGGCCCCCGTGCGCGGCGCAATCGTCAGCGATGTCCGGCCATTGGCGCTCCCGATGTCGGGTGGGGTCCCGGTGCTCAACAAGCAGGTGTAGGCCGCGCTGCCCGGCGGGAGCGCCACGATCTGCTCCCTGTCGCCCACATTGAACACGATGAGCAGGGCCTCGTCCGACTTGCCTGGCTCGTCGGACGTCGCGACCGACGAGCGGACGTAGGCGTAGGCGCCGGCCGCCGCGTCGAGGTACACCGTGCGGCGCGCGCCCCGGCGTAGCGCGGTCTGCTCGCGCCGCAGGCGAATAAGGGCGCGGTAGAAGCCGAGCAGGTCATGATCCCACTGGTCCTCGTCCCACGGCATGTCGCGCCGCGCCTCGGCGTCGCCCCCGACGCAAGCCGCGTCACGGTCATGGATGTCGCGCCGTTGCGACAGCCCGATCTCGGTCCCGTAGTAGATCGTGGGCGTTGGCGCCAGGGTGAACTGGCAGAGGGCCGCCAGCTTGAGGCGGTCCGCGTCGCCGCCGGCCACGAAGAGGAAACGGTTCATGTCGTGGTTGTCGAGGAAGCTCACGCGCCCGGGGCCCGTGTCCATGTAGCGGTCGTACGCGGCGAGGAAGCGGTCGAGCGCGCCCACGTCCCACGTCCGCGTGGCAAAGGCGAGGCGCAGGGCGCGGGCGAGCGGGAAGTCCAGCATGGCGTCGAGCCGCTGGCGGTAGCGTCGCAGGCAGTCGGGCGTGTCGGTGGCCTCGCCCACGGTGAAGACCTCAGGGGCGGCGGCGCGCGTCGCGGCGCGGAAGGCGACCCAGAAGTCCATGCTCGGCCAGATGACGTGGTCGAGCCGGAAGGCGTCGACGTCGTAGTCGCGCAGCCAGCGCAGCGCGCTGTCGATGATGTAGGAGCGCGCGCCCGGGTCGTCCGTGTTGAACGACGGCAAGGACGGCGTCGTCTGCAGGAAAGAACGGTACTGATCGGGCCAGTGGTCGAAGATGAACCATGACCTCGTGGGGGCGGCCGGGTCCTGCTGCGCCGCCTCGAAGGCGGGATGATGCCAGGAGCAATGGCTGGGCACAAAGTCGAGCATCACGCGCATGCCGCGCGCGTGTATCTCGCGGACGAGGGCGCGCAGCGCCTCCTCGCCGCCGAGGGCGGGATCGACGCCGGCCAGGTCGGTGGCGTCGTAGCGATGGTAGGTTTCGGAGGGACTGAGCGGCGAGAGCCAGAGGAGGTCCACGCCGAGACTCTCCAGGTACGGCAGCGCCCGCCGCACGCCATCCAGGGCGCCTCCGTGGCGGTCGCGTGGCCCCGCCGTGGTAGGGAAGCGCCCGTCCGGCGTGCCGGGATGGAAGCGGTCCAGGAAGATTTGATAGATCACCGCGTCCCCTGCCCACGCGGGGAGCGCCGGCCCCGGCGGCTCGACGCGGTAGGCGAACGTCGTGACGCCGCGCTCGCCGGGGAAGCGGAACCAGAAGCCCTGCCCGTCGTTGGCCCACAGCTCCGGCGGCCCCTCCTCTCCCTGCCCCTCGTGCCCCATTTGTTCCGGGGTGGACCAGCCGCCGATGCGATAGCGCACGGTGGTCCCGGCAGGCTGGGCCGGGATGTGGCCGCGCCAGTGCGTGAGGTAGCCCGGCAGGGGCCCCCACTCGACCGACACCGCCTCCATGGGCGCGCGCGGCGCGGCCGCGTCGGGCAGGCTGCCGTCGACGGTATAGAAGACGCAGGCGCGTTCCACGCGGATGTCGGTCCCGGCCGTGGCCCACACCTCGACCGGCGCGCCTGGCCGCGGCGCCAGCGGAGTGATCGTATTCTCGTGGCGGAACTGCGGGCGGCGCGAGGCCAGCCGCGCCTCGACCTCGGCCGGCGGCAGGTCTCCCGGCGCCGTGGCGATCTCGTAGGCCTCGACCTCCGCCCGCGGGATCGCGAACTGCTCTGATGCGTCGGTCACGGATATATCCTATCCTTTCCGCTCTAGTTTCCGCTAATGAGGGGGCATCGGGAGGTCTTTGGTAGGATACGGGTGCTAACACCATACCGTTCTAAAGGAGCCTCCCGATGCCAAAAGCAGTCTACCGCATGATGACGCTGTTGTGTGCCTTGGTGGTAAGCGTGCCCGTGGGAACGAATCTGGGGTTGCTGCACCTGCTGTGGATGCTGGTGCGCGGGCGGTTGCTCGGTGCGCGGGGGGCGGTGATCCCCGGCTTGAGCGCGTGCGGGTTGTCGGAGCGGGCCGTGCGCCGGGCCTGGGCCGCGCTGGGACAGGGTGACTGGGCGTGTGACCACCTGCTGGCCCGCTGGCGGGCGCTGGTCGTGGCCGAAGGGCACTGGCAGCCGCACACGCACGGGGGCTATCGCCCGGTGGCGGTCGACGTGACCGCGTTCTGGCGCCCGCGCCTGCAGGACTGCCCGACCGTGCACTATCACGCCGAGGCCGGGCGCGCCTTGCCCGCCATCCCGCTGGGCCTGATCGCGCGCGTGGGGCGCGTGGGCGGCCAACGCCTGGCGCTGCCGCTGACCATGGTGCGGGCGGATGCGGACGACCCGCGCCCCGGCACGCAGGAGCGGCTGCTGGTGCGCGCGGCGGTCGCGCAGTGCGCGGCGGACGACGCCGTGGTGTGCGACGCGGGCTTCGGGCTGGCGCTGTTGCAGGAGGAGGGGGCGACCCGCTATGTGGTGCGCTGCGCCAAGAACAGCACCTTCCGCCGGGCCACCGCGCCGCCCTATGGCGGGCGCGGTCGCCCCGCCCCGCGCGGGGCGATCGTGCGTCCGCTGCCGCGCACTTACAAAGGCCAGGGCATCCCCGCCACGCCGCCCGACCGTACCGAAACGTGGGACGAGGAGGGGGTGACGCTGCACGCGGAGGTCTGGACCGCTCTGGTGCTGCCGACCGCTGGAGCGCAGACGCAGACGCAGACGCAGGCGCAGACGCAGACGCAGACGCAGACGCAGACGCAGACGCAGGCGCAGACGCAGACGCAGACGCAGACGCAGACGCAGACGCAGGCGGGGGCGGAAGCGGAGGCGAAAAAGCTCCCCTTTACCGTGGTCGCTGTGTACGACCCCCGCTACCGCGACCCGTTGCTCCTCGCCTCGCCGCTGCTCGTCACGGCGCGCGTGCTGCACGACCTCTACCACGACCGCTGGCCGGTGGAGCAACTGCCCTTGGCTGCCAAGCAGATGATCGGCGCCGCCCGTGCCTTTGTCCACGCGCCCGAGACCTGCCAGCGCCTGCCTGAGTTGGCCCTCCTCGCGGGGGCCATCCTGTCCTATGGCGCGGCCACCGCCCCGGCCATCCCGACCGGCTTCTGGGACCGCCGCCCCCAGCCCACGCCCGGCCGCCTCCGCCGGGCCCTCGCCCGCGTCCCTTTTCCGCATGACTTCCCACTTCCGGCCCGTATTCGCACAAAAAAGGCCCGCACCGACCACCTGCTCACGGGCTTCGGGGGCCAACGGCAGCGACACGCGGCCCCCGAAGCCCCTGCTCCGCTTGACCTCGCCGCCTGATTCAGCGGAAACTAGAGTTCCGTGCGGTTATCCCTTAACGGAGCCGGCGGCGAGGCCGGCGATGAGCTGGCGCTGCAGGGCGAGATAGATGACCAGGATGGGCGTGGCTGCCATGGCCGCGCCGGCGGCGAAGGTGGCCCAGTTGGTGGCGTACTGCTGGTCGACCAGGTGAAAGAGGCCGACCATCACGGTGTAGTTGTCCGGCGACTGCAGCACCAGGTTGGAGTACAGCACGTCGGCGTAGGTGCCCGCGAAGTTCCAGATGAACACCGTGATCAGCATCGGCCGGATCAGCGGAAGCATGATGCGGTAGAAAATCTGCAAGGCCGATGCCCCATCGATGCGGCCGGACTCGTCGAGCTCGCGGGGTACGGCGTCGATGTAGTTCTTGAGCAGCCAGATCTCAAAGGCGCTGCTGCCGAGGAAGATCAGGATCAGGCCGGGCAGCGCGTCGATGAGGCCCAGGTTGCTCAGCAGGGTATAGAAGATCGGCACGTTCATCGTGGCCGGGAACACCTGGATTACGAAGAGCGCCAGCAGCGCATACTTGCGCCCCACGAAGCGCAGCCGGCTGTAGGCGTAGGCGGCCAGCGTGTTAATCGTGAGCGAGACGAGGCCGACCGTCCCACTGACGATAACGCTGTTCTTCAGCCAGGTGAAGAAGCCGTTGCCGATGACGTCCTGGTAGTGCTGCATGGTGACGCTGGACGGGATCAGATCGGCCGAGAAGGCCGAGCTGCCCGGCGAGAGCGAGTCCGTGACCACCCAGATCGCCGGCAGGAGGGTGAGGAAACAGAGGGCGATCAGCAGGATGCGCGTGAGCCAGACGCCCAGCCCGCCCTTGTCGCGTCGCCTGGCAGCGATGGACCGGGGGGTAACGCGCGCGAAGTCCGGGGTGGTGGCGCTCATGCCTGCACATCCTTGAGAGATCCGGTCAGCCAGAAGCCGGCGACGCTGAAGGCGCCCGTGATGACGAAGATGATGATGCCCAGCGTCGCCCCGTAGTCGAAGCGGTGGAACTGCAGCGTCAGGTTGTAGATGAGCGTCGAGAGCACGTCGCTCGTGCCGGCGAAGGGCGTGTCGACGCGCGGCGGGTTGCCCCGCGTTAGCAGGTAGATGATGTTGAAGTTGGTCATGTTGAAGGTGAACGTGCCGAGAATCGCGGGCGTGGTCACGCGGAAGACGAGGGGTAGGGTCAGGGCGCGCAACTGCTGTAGCTTGGTCGCTCCGTCGACGGAGGCCGCCTCGTAGATGTCGGACGGCACGGCCTGCAGGCCGCCCAGGCACACGATCATCAGGAAGGGGAAGCCCAGCCAGAGATTGACCAGCAAGACGGACACTCGCGAGGCGGTCGGGTCGGTTAACCAGGGGATCGACGGCAGATGCAGCGCGGTCAGCACAGAGTCGACCGCGCCGAAGCTCTGGTTGAGCAGCCCCTGCCAGACCAGGGTGCTGATGGCCGACGGGATGGCGTAGGGGACGATCAGCAGGGTGCGGTAGACCGCGCGCTCGGGCAGGCGCGGGTTGTTCAACAGGACGGCGAGCACGAAACCAACGGCATAGTTGAAGACGGTGGTCAGGAGCGCGAAGGTGACGGTCCAGACAAAGACGGGCAGGAAGACGGTCGAGAACGCGCTGCCCGGCGCCAGCAGCGCCTCGAAGTTGTGCAGCCCGACGAAGGAGTACGTGTTGTAGTGGTAGAGGTTGTAGTTGGTGAACGCGAGCACGACGGTGTTCGCGATCGGATAGAGCGTCAGGACGGCGATCGAAATAAGCGATGGGGCCAGGAATAAGTAAGGGGTAACGGGGAACCTGCGCCCCCGTCGCAACGGGGGCAAGGGCCGCGCGGTCATCTGCTGGAGAGCCATGCGACGGGAACCTCCTTTGATACCGGCCAGGGCCTCGTCGACTCTGCTACGCACGATCCGCCGCCATAGGTAGGCGCCAGACGCTGGCCCCATCGCGCCTGCCTGTCCCACCCCACAGCTTCCTGAAGGCCCGGACACCGATCGCCCGAATCGCGGCCGGGGCGCGCTATAGACCTCGCTCCCCCTCCGCGTCGTCGAGGAGGGGGAGCGAACAGGGCTAGGTCCAATGCGACGGGCGTACCGGAGGCGGACGCAACGCGTCGCGAGGGAGGGAACGTGCGATTACTGGGTGAACTGCGCCTCGCCCTGCTTGATCTGCTGGAGCATGTTGGCGCCCGCCTGCGCCGGGGTCACCTTGCCGTGACTGAGCAGGGTGATCTGGTTCTGCACCGGCGTCCACACGGCCTGCATCTGCGGCGCGTTGGGGATTGGCTCGGCCGCCAGTGCGGTCCTGGCATAACCGCTTAGAATAGGGTCCTTTTGTACCACCGGGCTGTCCAGCAGCGACTTCTGCGCGGGCAGGCTGCCGTCGATCTTGACGTCCAACTGGGGATAGCGGGTCGCCAGGTACTCGATCAAGCTCCAGGCCATGGGCTGGTTCTTGGAGAACGCGTTGACGAAGGCGGAGTAGTCGGACGAGAAGGGGTGCGGTTGCAGACCGCCGGGCAGCGTTGGCAGCGGCTCGGCGCCGAACTTGCTCCCCAATGCCTGGGTATTGACTCCGATGTCCCAGGTGCCGTCGATCCACATGGCCAACTGCCCCTTCTGGAACAGGCTGCCGGCGATGTTGCTGTTGACGTCGGCGGGGATAATCCCGCTGGTGTACATGCTCTGGATGAACTGAAGCCCCTTGATCGCGCCGGGGGTGTCCACGCCGATGTCGTTCGGGTTCACTCCGGTCGGCGTCTCCTTGAGGTAGTAGCCGCCGAAGCCGCGGATGATGGAGTAGGCGAAGTAGGGGATGGTCCAGTCCTCGAAGAAGCCGTAGGTCTTGCCCTTGGTGTTGGGGAACCGCTTGGCCAGGGCGAACAGTTGGTCCCACGTCTTGGGCGGGTTGGGCACAAGCGACTTGTTGTAGACCAACTGGTACGTGCCGATGTTCAGCGGCGCGGCGTAGTATTTGCCGTTGAAGGTCACCGCCTGTACGGTCTGGGGTATATACAGGCTCGCATTGAAGGCGTCGGACGGAGCCTGGGCGATCAGGCCGGCAAGTTGGAAGGTGCCGAGATTGTCGGACGGGATGGCGAAGCCGATGTCGGGCCCCTTCCCGGTATGGGCCACGGTGGAGAAGCCCTGGAAGGGATTGCTGGTGGCGGGATTGGTGATGACCTTGACCGTCACACCCTTGCCGGCGGCCCACTGGTTGGCCAACTGCTGTACCGCTTTGGTCGCGGGCGCGCCGACGTAGGTCCAGACCGTGAGCGTCGAGCCCGCGCGCGGTTGCGCCGCGCGGGCGGGAGAGAACGGGGCGGCCAGCGTGGCGGCAAGCAGCGCCGCCGGGAGACCAGCCTTGGCAAATTGTTTGATCCTCATCGAAAGTCCCTCCATTGGAACGGAGCGGCCTGCGCCTCAACACGCATGACGCAAGCGCGGCAAAAAAGGGTCGGATTAACCGGTGGTGATAAGCACTTTTGACATCATACTGGATAGTGCCCGGAAACAGGTTGTGTCGGCGCCTCCTTTCGATCTCATCGCCCCATACGTTGATTGCGATGGTTATTATCCTGCATATGAGGACCGTAAACCGCATGCTAAAATGTCGGTCCTTTATGGCAGGCTGTTGGATTGAATGTACTCCCATTTCTCTCGCCTGTCAAACCAGGATGTGTGCAGGGGTGCGCTCGAAATTGTGATGATGCCTGCGACGACCTGACCTGAAGGGTCATGGCAGGGACGGACCTTAAAAGGTCAGCCGGGAAGTCCCGCGCGGCCCCAATCCCGTGGGTGACGGGCCCGCAGAGACCCTTCAGGGTCCGTGTCCTGCCATGACCTTTCAAGGTCAGGCCGCATCTCACAATCTCGGAGCACAGCCTGTGCGTCATTTGCACAGGTTTGCTGGACAAACAACGCCCGTTTGTGCTTCAATGCACCTGTTAAATAGCAAGCCCATCGGTCACCGGAGCCCGGAGAGGATACGCACGCCATGACTGTTCGCCGCACTGCTCTGCTCTCGTTCGCCTCGCTCGTGTCGCTGCTCTCGCTGTTTGCTGCGCCGCTGGCCGCATCGCCGCCGCGGTCTTCCGTGGCGCATGCCGTCGCCGCCGTCGCGTCGCTGCGTCAAGCGGCCGCGCCGGCCAGGGTTGCGCCGGCCAGGGTTGCGCCGGCCAGGGTTGCCGCGGCCCCCAGCAGCGTCACCATCGCCGGCACGATGGACTCGCAATTTGGCTGCTCCGGCTCCTGGCAGCCGGACTGCGCCGCCGCGCACATGACCTACGACGCCAACGGCGACGTGTGGACCAAGAGCGCCCTGCTGCAGGCCGGTTCCTACGAATACAAGGCCGCGCTCAATGACTCCTGGAGCGAGAGCTACGGGCAGAACACCGGCCCGAACAACATCACCTTCACGCTGACCGTGCCTACCACCGTCACTTTCTTCTACGACGACAAGACGCACTGGGTCACCGACGACGTGAACTCCGTCATCGCCACCGCCCCGGGCGACTATCAGCAGTACCTTGGCTGCTCGGGCAACTGGGACCCCTCCTGCCTGCGCTCGTGGCTCGAGGACCCCACCGGCAGCGGCGCCTACAGCTTCTCGACGACGAGCATCCCCGCCGGCAGCTACAACGCCAAGGTCGCCATTAACCGCGGCTGGAACGAGAACTACGGTCAGGGCGGCGTGCCGGGAGGAGCCAACATTACCTTCGTCGTGCCGGCGAATGGGGCCAAAGTGACCTTCCGCTACGACCCCACCACGCACGTTCTCTCCATCGGCAGCGTCAGCGGCGGCCACGGCCACGACAACAACGTGGAGTACGCCGGCCTGGCCCACGACTCGCGCAACAGCCTCTACCGCGTGCCCTTCGGCGCCGTCAGCCCCGGCACGCCCGTCGCGCTGCGCTTCCGCACGTTCCATAACGACGTGACCGGCGTCACCATCCGCCTCTACGACACGGCGGTCGGCCACGAGGACCGCGAACCCATGCAGCTGGTGGCGCGCAATGTCTCCTGCTACGATCAGGCGCTCGACGCCGCCGGCAACACCTGTGACTACTACCAGTACACCTACACGCCGGCGGCGCTCGGTACCGTCTACTACCGCTTCATCGCCACCGATGGCACGGCCACGGCCTACGACGCCGACACGGCCAACCGCTACGACGGCCTTGGCGTGGCCACGCCCGATGAACAGGACAACGGCTTCCGGCTCAACGTGGTCGCGCCCGCCGCTCAGTTCCCGGTGATCCCCTGGATGCAAAACGGGGTGATGTACCAGATCTTCCCCGACCGCTTCCGCAACGGCGATCCCTCGAACGACCCCAAGCCCACCGATCCGCGCTACAACTATCCTACGCCGCAGGATGGCAACCCACAGACGGCGGCCAACGACCAGATCCAGCTCCGCAAGTGGAACCAGCTGCCCGAGGCCTACTGCGCGCACTACGCCAATCCCGCCACGCCGTGTACGGAGATATCGCGCGGGCGCGACTACTTTGGGGGCGACCTGCAAGGCATCGACCAGAAGCTCGACTACCTCAAGCGCCTCGGCGTCACTATCCTCTACCTCAACCCGGTCTTCGCGTCCGGCTCCAACCACGGCTACGACACGCGCGACTATAAGACGATCAGCCCCTACTTCGGAACCAACAGCTACTTCGCGCATAATCTGGTCCCGGACGCCGCGGCGCGCGGCATGCGCATCGTGCTCGACGGCGTGTTCAATCACCTCTCGTCGGACAGCCCCTTCTTCGACCGCTACCACCACTACACCACGGTCGGGGCCTGCGAGGACGTCAACTCGCCCTTCCGCTCCTGGTTCACCTTCCACGACGTGGCCCAGGGCAGCGGCGTCTGCGTCGACAGCCATAACCGCCCCAATTCCGCCACCTACGACGGCTGGGCCGGCTTCCAATCCATCCCCGTCATCACCAAGCGCGACCCGGCGAGCCCCGACCAGCCCTACGCGCCCGTCGCAAACTACTTCTACGCGGTCACCAGCACGAACTCGATCAGCGCCACGAACGAGGTCACGATCACGGCGACCGACCCCGTGACCAGCGTGGCCCCCTACTGGCTGCAGCAGGGCGCGGCGGGCTGGCGCTTCGACGTGATGACCGACCCCTCGTTCCCGGCCGCCTACTGGCAGCAGGTGCGCGCGGTAGCCAAGGGCGTCACGCCCGACGCCACGCTGATCGCCGAGGGCTGGCACTGGTACGACAACCTGCCCCTCACGCACGGCGATCAGGCCGACACCGCCATGGGCTACCGCTTCCGCAACGCCGTCTTGGGCCTGCTCGGCGCGACCGACGACAAGGGCTTCGCGCAGGAGACCGATCCCAACCTGCCGCCCTCGACCTTTGAGAACCGCATCATGTCCATGCGCGAGGACTATGCCGACGCCACGTGGTACACCTTCCAGAACCTGGTGGACAGCCACGACACGCGGCGCATCCTGTGGAGCCTCACGCCGGGGGCCGACAACCGCGAGGCCCGCGAGTTCAACGCGGCCAACGTGATGACCGGCACGCTGCGCCAGCGCGTCGCCGCCCTGGTGCAGATGACCCTGCCCGGCACGCCCGACATCTACTATGGCGACGAGGTGGGCCTGACCGGCTCCGACGACCCCGACGACCGCCGCCCCTTCCCCTGGACGCTCGACGCCAACGGTAATTACGTCAACACCGGGGATACGACCTACTACGACGCCGCCGGCAACCACGCCACCTTCGATTGGTACAGGAAACTGACCGCCATCCGCGCCGCCAATCCGGCGCTGCGGCAGGGCAAGCTCACCTTCCTGCTGGCCGACGACACCAATAAGACCCTGGCCTACGCTCTGCGCGGCCAGGACGGCGACCCCAATCGGCTGGTCATCACGCTGATCAATCGCAACGAGTCCTCTCCCGAGACGATCAGCGTCCCGACCGCCGGCTACCTGCGCGACGGCGTGACCTTCACCGACGCCCTCTCCGGCACGCTCACGGCCTCGACGGCGAACGGCAGCCTCGGCGCTATCGCGCTGCAGCCCCTGGGCGCGGCCGTCCTGGTGATGGACGCCGGCCAGACCATCGCCGGACCGGCCGCGCCCACCAATCTGACCGCCACGGCGTGGGACGCCCTGTCAAGCACCGTGGCCCTGAGTTGGACCGCCAGCCTGAGCGCCAGCGCGACGGGCTACAACGTCTACCGTAGCCCGGTAGAGGGCGGCGGCTACGTGCGGATCGGCTCGACCAGCGCCCTGACCTACACCGACGCGACGGTGGCCAACGGGACGACCTACTACTACGTGGTGCGCGCCGTCGACGCGTCGGGCAACGAGGGCGACAGCTCGAACGAGGCCAGCGCCACGCCGGCCCTGCCCATCGGCTACGCCGTGCTGCAATACCCCAAGACGATCAGCGAGACCATTACGTCGACGTACACCACCGTCTACGGCCAGGTCTACATCCACGGCCTCACCGACGCGGGCGGCGACCCCGGCGCGGTCATCGCCCAGGTGGCGCTGACAAGGACCAATGGCGGCCCCGACGGCGACCCCGCGACGTGGCCCTGGCAGCCCATGACCTACAACGCCGGCCACACCGGCGACAACAACTACGAGTACCAGGGCAGTATCCGCGCCGACGCGCCGGGCGTCTACCACTACCTGGTGCGCTTCTCGGACGATGGCGGCCGTACCTGGACCTACGGCGACCAGAACGGCGTTGGTACGAGCACCCCCGGTGTGGCCACGATCGGCGCGAGCGCCGACACCACGGCCCCCACGGCCCCGACGCTCCGCATCGACTACGGCGCGAGCAGCCTGACGCTGAGCTGGACGCCCGCGACCGACCCGGACGACGCGGTCGCCGAGTACCGCATCTACCGCGGCGCGTCGGCCGGTGGCGAGGGTGCCACGGCGATCGCCGCGGTGTCGGGGAGCACCCCGGCTTACACCGACACGACGGTCGCCGCCGGGCAGACCTACTACTACACCATCCGGGCCTACGACACGTCGCTCAACGGGTCCGCCTCCTCCAACGAGGTCTCGGCCACGGTCCAGGCCAAGCTCGTCCACGTCACCTTCCGCGTCAAAGTACCCGCGTTCACGCCCGCGGGCGACACGGTCTACGTGACGGGCCAGTCCCAAGGCGTGTCGCCCGACCCGCTGTGCGGCTACTGCGGCGGGACGGCCTCCACGGCCATGAGCGAGACCGCGCCGGGCTCGCACCTCTGGCAGATCACGCTCGACATCCCCGACGGCACGCAGATCCAATACAAGTACACGCGCGGCACGTACGACTACGTCGAGGAGTGGGGCTCCATCACGGGTACCACCAACCGCGTGGCTACCGTGCATGCCAACAGCGCCACGAGCCTGACGCAGACCTTCGACGACACCAGTGATACCAATACCGACGACAACCACAAGGCCGTGCAGAACTGGCGCGACGCGCTCGTGACGGCGACGAGCCCGGTCAGTGGCGCCGTGGTCGCACCCACCACGGCGATCAGCGTCGGGTTCAATTGGGATGTCAAGAGCGACGGGACGGACGCCTCCGACTTCAGTTCCGCCATCGTGGTCTCGAACGGGAGCGCGCCGGTCTCGGGCACGGTGACGCACGACAGCGCCTCGCATAGCCTCACCTTCACACCCGTCGCGCCGCTCGCGCCGGGCACGTACACGGTGACGGTCGACCACGTGATCCCCCTGACGGGTCAGAACGATGGCATCCGAATCCGCACGCCGTACGTGTTCACCTTCACCGTGCCGGGCGCCGGTCCCAGCGCCACCGCGACGGCCGGGACTGCCACAGGGACGGTGTCGCCTACGTCGACGGGCGCCCAAACAGCTGTGCCGACCGACACGGGGACGCAGACCGTCGCCCCGAGTGCCACCGTCACGAGCAGCCAAACCGCGACCGGCGCCCAGACCGTGACGACCACGACGACGATGACCGCCGCCGGGACGCAGACCGTCGCGCCGACCGCGTCGTCTACGGCAACTGGGACGGGTTCGCCGAGTGCGACGAGCACCGGTACGAACATCTCGCCGAGCGCGACGAGCACCGGCACGAGCGCGCCGACGGCAACGTCGACAGGGACGAACATGCTGCCCGCCACGGCCACGCCCACGCCCACGAATACGCCGACCAACACTGCAACGAATACGCCCACGACCACGGCAACCAATACGGCCACGAACGCAGCGACGAACACGCCGACCAGCACGGCAACCACTACCGTGGCGTTGGCCACGGGGACCGCCGCGCCGGCCACGGCCACGGCCACGGGGACCGCCACGCCGCCGGCCGCCACGTCCACGCCGACGCTGCGGCCGACGGGGACTGGCTGCGTGATAGCCTTCGTGCAACTGCGCGCGCAGCCGCATGCGCGTTCCCGTCCTGCCCTGGCGATCAACAGCCTGCGCAACGTCGGCGGGGAGGGTTCCCGTGCGGTCTCGCGCACATCGCTGTTCTTCTCCGACGGGCGCCTGGTCGCCTTCTTCGGCGGCCAGCCCAGCCGGACCGGCTGGTCGTACCGCTTCCTGGCCTGTGGCGTCCGCACGCTGCTCGACCTGCGCGGCGTCATCTTTGGAGGCGAGACAGATCTGCGAGGCAGGCGGCACACGGACCTGCAGGGCGACGCCTTCCGGGTGCGCGTGACCCGCGACGCGCGGCGGCCGCGCCAGCCGTTCACCTTCAGCGTGCGGGTGGAGATCCCGCGCATCGGGTTCGACCGCACGTACCATCATCTGCGCGGCTCGGTCGACGTGCGGCGTTAAGTTCAGCCGTCCAGGCCAACGCCACGTCCCCAGGGCCATAATTTGCCCAAAGGGTGGCCGACATTCACGGTCCACCCCTCCCCGGCGTGGTCAGGCGTGGGCGGTCAGCCACTCCAGAATGCTGTCCTGGGTCTGCGGATCCAAGCGGGCGTCGGGCGCATTGTAGCTCTCCGCCACCTCGGCTGGTGTCAAGGCCAACCGTGGCCTCGGTTCATGCTTGAGGACGTGATTTACGTGCTCGGGGAAGAGGAAGGTCACATCCTCACGTCCCGCGGCGGCACGCCGGAGTGGCTCGCCATCGGCGTGCCAGTCTACCTGGATGTCCTTCTTCCCAATGATGATCAGCACAGGGACGTCCACTTGCCCGAGCAGGACAGCCGCATCGGCCCTCCATAGCTCGCGGGCAAAGGGCAGGTTGGCCGGCGTTTCCAGACTCTGGAGCAACAACTGGACACCCTGTGGCAGCGCCGGATCGGGGGCGATGGGCTCGCCCGCGAGGAAGCGGGCGATGGCCGCGTCGTAGAGCGCCAGTAACGCTTCCCCGTTCGAGAGGCCAGCAGCCTGCGCCGCCAGTTGGGATCGTGCCACGGCGCCGACGGCTCGTCCAGGAGGGCCGGTCAGCACGAGGCCCGCGAACGGAATCGCGGGGCTGCGCGCCTGGTAGTTCAGGGCGTGCAAGACCCCTTCGCTGTTGGTGAGCGCGAAGATGCGGTCGTCACGGACGTACCCCTGGCCCGCCAGGGTACGGACCGCTCCGGTCAACTCGTCGACATGGCTTTGCATGCTGAGCTTGCCGATCAGGGCTTGCATGTTCTCTCGCGCCTGTGGGCCGGAGGCGCGCTTGTCGTAGCGCAGGGACGCGATCCCGGCCCGCGCTAAAGCCTCCGCCAGCAGGCGGCCGCTGCCATTGGAGCCCGGAAGGAGCGGCGACTTCCAATCGCGGTCGGTCGGGCCGCTGCCCGCCACTAGCACCACCGCGGGAAACGGTCCGGGACCGCGCGGTGTGACCACCGTGCCATGCACGGTCGTCACGTCCAGCCGCCAGGTGACCTCCGCGCTCTCCCCGGGCGCATCGTGATCAGCCATTGTCCCCATCCTTTCAGCGGTCTATATGCCGCGATCGACCACGGTCATCCCCCGATCATGCATCGTGGGCGTCGTCGCGCGGGCGCGGGCCGCAGCCAAAAACGGACATCGATCAATACGGCCCGCGCCCGTACACCCAGTAGGCGGCCTGTCCCGGGGGCCCGCCCAGGATGATGATGGCGGCCCACAGTTGCTTGTTGCCGCCGGTCACGATCGCACGCTGCGCCAGGTCGTTCAGGCAGTAGTTGATGCAGGAGACGTCCAGAGCTACAACGATCACGCCGGCCACGAGGACCAGGACCAGCGCGGTCGCATCAGGGGGCGCGGCCGGGCTACCAAACAGGATGGTCGGAGACGGATGGCGCATATCTCCTCACCGTGTCTGTGCGTCATCCATGTGGGCGGCCACGCGCGCCCGCACGTCGGCGATGAACGCTTCCCGCCGGTCCACGTTGATCACCACCTCGCGCACGGGCCAGACCGGCAGCGCATGGAACAAGCGGAATCGCTGGGGCCGCCGCAGCTGGATCGCCACCAGGTTGGCCGGCCATAGAGCGACGAACAGGGTGCGCCGGTAGAGCGCGATGGGAAAGTGGGTGGGCTTGCGCTCCGTGGCGTACACGGCGGCGATGTTGCCATAGGCGATCTGGCCGCTGAAGTTGAGGCCCTGGCGGAGCACCAGGTGTTCGGCGTCCAACTCGTGCGCGGTCAACCATGGGCTGACGATAATCCCCGCGGTCAGGGCGACCGCGCGTGCGTTCTTACCGATACTCTCGCCCGCCAGCCGGTGGCCCCGCGCCAGCAGCGCCATGTTTGTCACTGACTGAAGCAGCGCGCCCAGCGTCAAGGCGCCCCAGCCCCAGGTCACCGACGGCGCGCGCGTATACGAGTAACGGGTGGGCGTGATCATGGGCGTAAGCCTCCTTGCGCATCTCCTGTCGCGTCGGCCGCGTCTTCCGCATCGTTGGCCTCGTCGCTCAACCAGGCGTACTCCACGAGTTGGCGCACGTCGCGCACCAGCTCGACGCAGAGCGCGACCCCTGGCGCCACCAGCAGCAGATGGCTGGACGCGATGCCCAGCCGTCCCCAAAGCGGCAGGTCTTTGCGTGTCACGATCGCCAGGTCGCGGGCCGCGCTGCGCAGGAGCACAACGAGCAAAGCGATGAGCCCGCCCGTCAGCACGATGCGCGCGCCTTGCCGGCGTAAGCGCCGCCGCAGATGCGGGCGCAGGTCCGGCGACCGGGGCGGGGAGGGCAGGCCTGCCAACGCCGCGTCGCCGGCCCGCAGCTGAGCCAACTCCCGGGCACAGCGCGCGCATGTCGCCAGGTGGGCCGCGACCTGCCGGCCGCGCGCCGGATCGAGCTCGTCGTCGAGATAGGCGGAGAGCAGCGGCTCCAGGGTGTCGTGCGCCTCGTTCATCGCTCGTCCTCCTGCTTTTGCTGGCCATAGGCGGCGCGGAAGGCCTGCCGGGCGCGATGGATCAGCGACGTGACGGCTTCCACGCTGATCCCCAGCGCCTCGCCGATCTCCGCGTAGGAGAGGCCCTGCCATTGCCGCAGGATCAGCGCCTGCCGATAGTGGGCCGGCAGCGCATCCAGCGTGCGCCGCACGGCGTGGCGCTCCTCGCGTCGGAGCAGAGATTGCTCCGGACCCAAGGCATCCTGATCGGCCAGCAGCGCCTGCGCCTCTTCCTCGCACACCAGGATCGGGCGCCGCGCCGTGGCGCGCTGGGCGTCGAGGCAGGTGGTGGTGGCGATGCGGTAGATCCATGCCTTGAAGGCCGTCTGGGGCGCCGTGCGGCCCAGGTGCAGGAAGGCTTTGAGGAAGACATCCTGCGCCAGTTCTTCGGCCCGCGCCCGCTCGCCCACGCTGCGATAGACGTAGCCGAAGATGGGCTGGCCGTAGCGGGCGAACAGCGCGTCGAATGCCCGCACGTCGCCCCCCTTGAACGCGGCGACCAACGCCGCGTCGGCGTCAGGCGCGCGGGCGTCCGGAACCGGATCAGTCGGCGCTGCCATGAGCGGCAGCCAGAGCATTGACCACATGGCGAAAGCACTGTCCCTTTCCGTCGTCTATCGTTGTGACCTTTCACTAGGTGGTAACGTCGGGCGCGCGCAATCCTTTCGCAGGCACGGACGATGCAATGCACGATGTGCTCCTTGCCCTCGGGGTACGGGCCGTCGGTGGTCAGCACGTCATCATCCTTGAGCCGCGGGTTCGGCAAAAAAGAGGAACAGGTGATCGACCACGTGGACGTCGGCGTCGGTCTCGGCGTGTTCATGGTTCTTGCCAATGTACTCACGGACGAACAGGAGCCTGCCGACGTGAACCTCCTGGCCTGTTTCCTCGCGGACCTCGCGGCGCACCGCTTGTACGAGCGTCTCTCCCGTCTCGTGGCCGCCCCCGGGGAAGTTGTAGAGCGGGCCGCGGTCATCGTGCTTCTTGACGGTGAGCAGTTGGCCGTCCTGGATGATAATCGCTTTGACGCCCACCCGTGGATGCATTCTCCCCTCCATTACGCCGGCGTGCGGCCATCGGCAGGCCGCTCAAGCGCCGCTCGGATGCGCCGTGTGAGCATTTCTCCCTCGGTCAATGGGCGCCGCTCGGCCACAAACCGGGTCGAGCCGATGTCCTCGCTGGCGATAGACGATAACAAGCTCGTTTACAGTTTCTTTACACCCCGGTAACACCCTCCTAATAGTCCGGGCGTACAGTGGGTGATGAGGCTCGCACATCTATCGCCCTTATCAATCTCGATCGTTATCTTTTATCATGCGAGCCCGAAGGAGCGCAGATCCATGGGCATGCACGCGGATACAGACGCCCGACGACAACCACGACCGTCCGGCGCATCGCCACGCCGTCTATGCGGAGCATTGCTCGCCGTGGCCGTGACGGGGAGTATGCTCGTCCCCGGCACGGCGAGAGCAGCCTCGCCGCGACAGCAGCCGGCGAGACTCGCGGCAAGTCCCCTCGTCACCTGGTCGCCGGGCGGCCTGGGCACGATCACGTTGCGCCAGGGGCAAACGGTCTACCGGTCGGTCTATCTCACGGCCATGCGCGGGTTGCGCGGCGCGGCGGTCTATCCGTCCCTATCCACCAAGGCGGCGGGGACAGCTGTCCGGGTGCTGACGACGGGCTATTTCTCGCGGCTCGATGGGGGCGCCCGCATCCACGTCGTCTTCGCCATCGTGGCGAACCCCGCCGCGACCATCGGCGCCTACCCTGCCGATCTGCACGTCGTCGCGCTGCACGGTCAGGTCGAATCCCCCGTCAGCAACGACCTCGACTTCGCGGTCGACGTCGACCACGCGGCCCGACCGACGCCGCCGGTCATCGTCCCCGACCTGCACTGGACGCCGGGCAATCTGGGGGTCCTCACTGTGCATCAGGGTCAGGGCGTTACCAGGGCGGCATCGTTCGTCAGCGACGCCGCCCTGAGCGGCCTCGCGCTCAAGGACACGCTGGTGACGAACGTGGCGCAACAGGGTCTCAGCCTGAACATCACCTCGCCCATCCCGGCGAGCGTGGCCCCGAACGTCCCCGTGCCGGTCACGTTTGTGATCAGCGCGGCCCCGACCGCGCCGATCCGCTACTACCGTGACCGCGTGCTCTACGTCACGGCCAGCAAGAACGGCGGCGCGCCCGCCTTGCTGCACTACGGCCTGCACTTCACGCTCGACGTGGACCGCGCCCCCGTCATCGTCCCGCACCTGACCTGGGCCGGCGGCTCCGCGGTGGGCTACCCGACCGTGAGACGCGGCACGATCGCGACCGAGACGGCGAGCTTCACCTCGAACGTGACCCTGATCAACGTGAGGTTTGTGCGCGTCCTGCACACGCCCGTGCCCGGAGTGGTGATCACCGTCGCGCCGCAGCCCATCGCCGCGATCGGCGTCGGGACTCCCACCACGGTGTCGATCACCATCGACGCCACGCGCGCGACGCGCACGGGGCTATTCGGCGCCGACATCTATGCGGTGGGCCAGCCAGCGGGCTATACGCACGCCATTGGGCTGCACTATGGCCTGCACTTCGATTCTGCCGTGGGCGCATAGCGCCTGTGGACGACGAAGTAGGGACGACTCAGTGCGCGCGCGCCCCTGCCGCCCCCTCGCGCTCCGTCGTGTCGGGGACGGTGGCCCAGGCGGCGCGGGCGGTCGCGGCCTCGGCGCGGTAGGTCTCGACCGCGCGGCGGCGCGTCTCCTCGTCCCAGCCCAACTCCGCGGCGAGCAGGTCGGCCACGGCCGGCGCGCTGGAGGCCGCGCCGTCGGGCGCCTCCAGCGCCAGGCGCGTGCGCCGCTGCAGCACGTCGTCGAGGCGCTGCGCCCCCTCGTGGCGGATGCCGTAGACGATCTCGGCGGCCAGGTAGGGCTGGTCCTCCACCAGGCGACGACCCAACTCGGGCTGCTCGGCCACCAATGACAGGACGCCCGGCGCCTCGGCGCCGTAAGAGGTCACCAGGTGCGTGGCCACGTCGGTGGGCAGGCCCAGTTCCCGCGCCACACCCCGCGCGGCGGATGAGCGCGCTGCCAGGCCCGCTGCTCCGGCCAGGGGGACGCGGGCCGTCGTGGAGGCGCCCCAGGGACCCGGCTGGGCCCGCAACGCGGCGTCAACCGTGTCGCGGGCCATGCGCCGGTAGGTGGTCAGCTTGCCGCCCGTCACGGAGACGAGTCCGGATGGGGCCACGGCGACGGCATGCTCGCGCGAGGTCGTGGCCGTGCTCGCCGCGTCGCTCTGCACCAGCGGACGCAACCCGGCAAAGGCGCCGACGACGTCGGAGCGGTCGAGCCCCAGGTCGAGGTAGCGGTTGGCGTCGTCCAGCAGGGCATCGACATCGGCGGGCTCGGGCCGCACCGCCGTGGGGTCGCCGTCGTAGGGCGTATCGGTCGTGCCTAGCAGCATTTGCGTGCCCCACGGCACCACGAAGGCCAGACGCCCATCTGCCGTGGTGGGCAGCACCACGGCCAGGGCGCCCAGCGGGACGCTGTCGCGGTCGAGCACCAGATGCACGCCCTTGCTCAGGCGCAGTCCGTGCGGCGCCTGCCGCCCCAGCCGCCCGTCTCGACCGTTCGCCCGCGCCGGGCTGCCGCCGACGGCGTCATCCGCCAGCGCGGCGAGGCGCGCGGACCATGCGCCGGTGGCGCCGACCACGCGCGTCGCCCGCACCGTGACCTCGCCGCCGCCGACGCGGTCGCGCACCGTCGCGCCTGTGAGGCGCCCACCCCGAGCGGTGAACCCGGTGACCTCGGTATAGTTGGCGACGACAGCATTGTGCGCGACGGCCGTCTGCAGCACGGCCAGGGTCAGGCGCACGTCGTCGGTCCGCGCGTCGTAGTAGAGGAACGCGCCGCGCAGGCCCTCCGTGCGCAACGCGGGGATGAGGCCGCGGGCGCCGAGCGCGGTCAGGCCGCGGTGGCCTTGCAGGTTGCGCCGGCCGGCCAGCAGGTCGTAGGCAGCAAGCCCGATGGAGGTGAGGAGAGGCGTGGCCACGGCCGGGGCGGGGACGCCGGGCACGTGCTGGCCCCGGTACACCGGCAAGACGAACGGTTGCGGCTGCACCAGGTGCGGCGCCAGGCGCAGCAGCAGGTCGCGCTCGGCCAGTGCCTCGCGCACCAGCGTGACGTCGCGCTGCGCCAGGTAGCGCACGCCGCCATGCACCAGCTTGGTCGAGCGCGAGCTCGTCCCCGCGGCAAAGTCACTCTGCTCGACCAGGGCCACGCGCATCCCGCGCGTCGCCGCGTCGAGCGCGATGCCCGCCCCCGTGATGCCCCCGCCGATGACCAGCAGATCGAACTGCTGCTCGGCCAGGCGGCGCAGCACCGTCTCCCTTGGCTCCATCTTCCCTCCCCCGTGCGACACCCCACCGCTCTCCTCTACACTACTACTCTACCGTACCGGACGCGAGTACGCGACAGACACCGACAACTGGTATCATCGGACTACCGTGTGGTGCTGGTAGAGGATGAATGGAATGAGGGCGAATACAGCTATGCTCATAGTCCGCGCCCCGGCCAAGGTCAACCTGACGCTCGACGTGCTGGGGCGCCGGCCCGACGGCTACCACGCGCTGCGCTCGGTGATGCAGGCGCTGGAGCTACACGATACGCTGGAGCTGACAGGGCTCGTTGAACCCGAGATCATCTTCGAGTGCGACGTGCCCGCGCTGCGCGGCGACGCCAATCTGGCAGTGCGGGCCGCGCGCCTCCTGCGTCAGCACACAGGATATAGCGGAGGCGCCCAAATCATACTGCGCAAGCGCATCCCCGTCGACGCGGGTCTGGGCGGCGGCAGCAGCGACGCCGCGGCGGCCTTGCAGGGCCTGGCCCAACTCTGGGACCTCGATCTCTCGGCAGTGCAACTGGCGGAGCTTGGCGCGCGCCTGGGCTCGGATGTCCCCTTCTTTTTCTATGCCCCCATCGCGCTGGTCAGCGGGCGCGGCGAAGACGTTGCGCCGCTGCCGCCCATCCCGCCCGTCCACGCGGTGCTGCACAAACCGCAGGGCGGCGTCTCCACGGCGCATATCTTTGCCGCGTTCCCGCCGGCGCGCTACGGCGACGGCGGCGGGACGGACCGGCTACTGGCGGCGCTGCGCGAGGGACGGCCGATCGAGGAGTGGCCCCTCTCCAACGGCCTCCAGGAGACCGTGGCCGAACTCTACCCCGAGGTCGCCGCCGCCCTGGCCCGGCTAGCCGCGGCCGGCGCGCCACACCCCATCCTGACCGGCAGCGGCTCGACCGTCTACGCGCTCTTCTCCACCCGAGACCAGGCGTGGCAGGTCCATGACCGCCTCGTCGAAGCGGGCCACACCGCTATCGTGACCACTAGTGGCTAGTCACTAGCCACTAGCCACTCGTCAAAGCGATCTTGCGCGGGCGCGTGGAGGCGGCGCGCGGCAGGGTCAGCACGAGGACGCCGTTGCCGAGCGTGGCCACGGCGCGGTCGGCGTCCACGGCGTAGGGCAGGCGCACGCGGCGCTCGTAGGGGCCGTAGCTCCACTCGCGCAGGAGGTAGTCCTTGCGCTCCTGGCCGGGGCCGCGCTCGGACGCGTGCAGGCGCAACTCGTCGCCCAGCACGCTGATCTCCAGGTCGCTCTCCTCGATCCCCGGCATCGGCGCCGAGAGCACCAGCCCATCCTCGCCCTCGAAAATGTTGAGCGGGATGCCCTGCGGCGCGCCGGGCCGACCGCCCTGTCGCCCGATCAGATCGTCACCCGCGCCGCTACCGCCACGATCACCACCACGGAAATACCAATCGAGCATCGTTTCCCCCTCCACATCCGTATCTACCAGCCGTCGGTCCTTCGTCGCCGGGCATACTATCACGACAACGTCAGGATTAGTAGGCCACTGTCATGTTGTACGACGACGATGTCGCGTTCGTCCGTTCCACGAAACGGACGACGTACCTTGCTGCGACAAGGGCACAGCCTATGCCAGCGCGCGGGAAGCCGATGGACGCGGGATGAGCCAGGACGAGCCATTGAGCGGTTGCTCTTGCCCGGCTAACGGGCATATCCTCATCGGCGAGCTGCAACGCCGCCGCGGCGATGTTCTCTTCCAGGTGCGCCAGCGAGGATGTCCCCGGGATCGGGACCATCATCGGCGAGCAGGCCAGCAGCCAGGCCAGGGCCACCTGCGCCGGGGTCACGTGGTAGCGACCTGCCAGATCTGCCGGCGGGCCGTCGCCCTGGCCGAGGGCGCCGATCGCAAGCGGGACGTAGGGCATGAAGACGATGCCATCGCGGGTGCAAATGTCGAGCAGGTCCTGTGCGTGGCGATCGCTCAGATTGTAGAGGTTCTGCACCGAGGCGATAGGCACGATGCGCCGCGCCTCGACTAGTTGGGCCGCGTCCACGTTACTCACCCCGACGTGGCGGATCTCACCCTCGTCGCGCAACCGCGCCAGTGCCCCGACCGACTCGGCCAGCGGGATCGTGGACCCCTCCATATGGCGAAAGTGGACCAGGTCGAGCCGCTCCAGCCGTAGCCGCCGCAGGTCATCCTCGACAGCAGCGCGCAGGCTTTCGGGCCGCGCGTCGGACTGCCAGCTCCGGTCGTCGCCGCGCCGGGCGCCGACCTTGGTCGCGATCACAAGATCGGGGGGATAGGGGTGGAGCGCCTCGGCGATCAGGCGGTCGGCGACGGACGGGCCGTAGTAGCCGGCCGTATCGATCAGGGTAACGCCGAGCGCGACGGCGCGCCGCAGCACGGCGCGGGCGTTGTCCGGGTCGGCCGGTTCGCCCCACACACCCGGCCCCGGCAGTCGCATCGCGCCATAGCCCAGGCGATTGACCACGAGGTCGCCGCCCAGCGTCACCGTGCCCGCTGCGGCAGCGGGCAGTCCTGTCGCGTATCCTGATCGCGGTTGCTCACTGGCCATAGGCTCGCACTCCTTGACGATGAGCGGTAGCGCTCCCATTGAGGATCAGTATAGCACTGCGGGCGCCGGCGAGAGACGCAACGGATGGCCACGAGCCGGGGCGGGGTACCCCCCCGACGGGACTCCTACCGTACTCCCCACACGGACCATGGCCCCCGCCGCTCTCTTCGCCTATCCTGCATACGGTACCGCGTTGTCTCCATATAATAGGGGCAGGTCACGATTGAGTCGCGGACACCTGCGTCATAAAGGCTTAGAGGGAGATAGTAGACAGGTGCTCGAATCCGCCATTGTCCTGGAGAGGCTGAGCGCCCTCGCCGTCAGCCGCGAGACATCCGTCGACCGGCACATCGCCGAGCTGCTCCAGCTCGTCGCGGAGAGCCTGGATGCCGACCTGATCCACCTCACCCGCCTGGACGGGACCACGCTCCACTATGACCATGTCCTCGACCAGTCGGGCATGGGGCTGCTGCGGGGGATCGCTGTGCCCGTCGCGCAGACCTATTGCGCCGTCTTGCTAGATGAGGGGCAGGACGCGCTAGTGATCGAGGACGCGGCCACCGATGGTCGCGTCGCCGGCCTGGCCGCCACCCAACAACTGGGCATCCGCGCCTACGCTGGCGTGCCCCTGCGGTGGGCCGACAGGCATGTCTACGGCACGCTCTGCGCCCTGTACCGGGAGCCGCGGCGGCGGGATAGCGGCGAGGTGGCGCTGCTGCAGCTCGCGGCGCGGTTGATCATGCAAACCGTGGAGCTTGCCGCGCGCGCGGAGGCGCACCGCGCGTCGGAGGCACAGCTGCGGGCCATCGTTGCGCATGCGCCGGTGGTCCTATGGGCGCTCGATGCCGAGGGCACGATCACGCTGTCCGAGGGTCGCGCGCTCGACGCCCTGGGCTTTCAGCCTGGGGAACTGGTGGGACAGTCGGCCCTGGACCTCTTCCGCGCCGTGTCGGCCGCGCTCGACCATCTGCGGCGGGCGCTGGCCGGTGAGACGCTGGTGGCGACGGATGACGTGCGCGGCCGGGCCCTTGAAACGTTCTATGTCCCCCACGTAGGCGGGGAGGGGGTCATCGGCGTCACGGTGGATGTGACCGAGCGGCGGCAAGCCCTGCACGACGCGCTGACCGGCTTGCCCAACCGCGCGCTGTTCCACGCGCGCCTGTCCGCGGCGCTGGACGGCGCCCAGGCGCCCTGCGCCGTCTTGCTGCTCGACCTGAATGGCTTCAAGGGGGTCAACGACACGTGGGGGCACCACGCCGGCGACGCGGCCTTGTGCGCGGTCGCCGCCCACCTGCGCGAGGGCGTACGGGGCATCGACACGGTCGCGCGGCTGGGAGGCGACGAGTTCGGGATAGTCCTGATGGGAACGGATCGCGCGGGCGCCGTGGAGACGGCGGAGCGCCTGGGCCACATGGCGGCAACGCCCGTGATTGTCGATGGCCAGCCCCTACATATCGGCCTGAGCATCGGCATCGCGCTCTCCTCCGATGCGCCCGGGGACGATGGCGCGGCGCTGCTGCGCCGCGCGGACGGCGCGATGTACGCGGCCAAACGGGCGGGACGCGTCTGGGCTATCGACGCCACGGCGTGAAGCCCGGCTGTTGTAGGCACGGGCTATAGGGGAAATACTTTGTGGGCCGTGTCGGGCACTGGAACGGCGTCGAGTCGATTTTGGTTTAGTAAACGGAAATCGACCGCCATGTCGGGGAAGAGATCGATAACCTGCCCATAGGCCTCATACAACTCGTCGGAAATAGCACGACGCTCGCCCTGATAGACCGTGTAGATAGTCAAGCTATCATTAGTATCGACGTACACGCCCTCAACAAAGTCATACGTTCGAATAAGTTCGATGTATTGACTGACATATTCAGAGGCCCTGTGGGATAACGCAATTGAGCCGCAGTCCACTCGGTCCGCTACCAATCTATCAACCTTGATCGTCGTCGCATTTGTTTGTGACGCGGACGAATCTATGGATTTCCCCTTCGTATGTTTAGGCGCGCGGGATCATCTACCTGCCTCTTACAAAGATCCTGGTACTCTATCTTTGCACTTTTTGTCTGGCCACTATATATAGTGGTTACGCGAGCTAACGAACCGCAATATGTAGTGGCCAAAGAGGCATTTACTTGACGATAATCGAAAAGTGCAAAGATAGTGCTGGTAGTTGAGCACCTATCCTTGCTCTTTATCTAACACGATCCAGCGTGCTTGGTCAGCGATTCGGCGCGCATCCTTGATTTTTCTCTTGCCCGATTTATTTTCTTCCGGTTTCGGACAAACAACGACGTGACCAGGCCCTCCTCCGTCGGGATCGCGGGCAACAAGATATCCAAGGCTACGGACGAAGCCAGCGTCGATTTGAGCTATGCTCCAGCCAGGGAAACTGACTCGGAGAGCATCGACACTTGTCTCATCGGCAATGTAATACGATACCTCTCCGCTCAAGTCATCCAGGAAGGTGTTCGAGCCGGCACGCCAACTACCATCTGGCTGCTCACGTATCCAATCCGGATGAACACATCGCCATAATAGGGCGCCATCGTCGATTGTTGGATCGTCTTGTCGAAAGGGCATATTCGGGGCAATAGCACGCTATAGTTCGTGCTTGCCGACAAGCCATCGGACAAGGCTCCGTACTCTGGTCTCGTCGTCGAGGTCGAGAGGATCCTCGTTCTCGTCGTCTTGGTCTTCCCGGCCAGTGAAGCGGGCAAAATCGACGGAACCATCCGTATGAACCAAAAACTCCAACTCACGGTCATCGTGCTGCAAGGTAACGGTCAAAGCTCCACCGGGAACGGGAGCGATACGCGGCATAGGAGGTGTCTCATGATCGGCCACGGTCAACAGCTTGCGTGCCGCATGCGCCGCGCTAGCCTGGATAGGACGGCTTTGATGGCGATCCCAGTTTGCGGGCAGACGAGTAAGTTGCGCTACCTCTTCTAAAGATCGCATAAGGCTTGGCGTAGCGCCGATATGGCTCATTGTATCGAGAGATTTACTCACTGTCGTGCTCACAATCGTTCTAGACCGGCCCTCTGGCCGGACGTTGTCCATGCGACACGGAGTAGCTGATGACCCGGCGGCCCGGTTAAGAACCCGTGACGTTGTTGTCAGTATCATAAGCTATACGTAACGCTCTCGTCCACCTACCTGCAGCGCATCAGTACAACAGATTGACACCGGACTGGCGGGAACACTCCGCACTCCGCGACTTCTCTTGACGCGACGCCACGATGAGTGCTACCCTCGCAGTAGAATTAACCGCTCCGGGCAACTGGCGAACAGTGTGGGCCTAACCACGGGGAAGCCCGGAGTGTCCTCGCCCAACCATCAGCCGCTCGCCTGGGCTGAGGCGCCGACGCACCTGTCGCCGGCGCCTTTTTGTTGCTTCGACACCTCACTGGGTACAATGACAATGAGGCTCCGAGCTTCCCGGCATCGCGAAGGAGACCACGCCGCATGACCATGACCACGCTCGCGCCGACCACGACCCTCCTGACCGCCTATCTGTCCCGCCTCACCAACGGGCAGCCCATCGACTCGGCCGCCGCGGCCGTCTACGCCTCGCTGGACCATATCCGCACCGTCGCGCCCACGGTGGCCGACGCCATCGTGGCCGAGATGCGCGATCAGCGCCGCAACCTGAAGCTGATCGCCAGCGAGAACTATAGCTCGCTGGCCACGCAGTTTGCCCAGGGCACCCTCTTCACCGACAAGTATGCCGAGGGTTATCCCTACCACCGCTTCTACGCCGGCTGCGACAACGTCGATGCCGTGGAGGCCGAGGCGGCGCAACTGGCCCGCGACCTCTTCGGCGCCGAGCACGCCTACGTGCAGCCGCACTCCGGCGCCGACGCCAACCTGGTGGCCTTCCTGGCCATCCTGGCGGCGCGCGTGGAGACGCCGATCCTGACCGGGTTGGGACAGGAGGACCCCTCCAAGCTCTCGCGGGAGCAGTGGGCCACGGTGCGCGAGGCCATGCACAACCAGCGCCTGCTGGCGCTCGACTACTACTCGGGCGGCCACCTCACCCACGGCTACCGGCACAACGTCTCCAGCCAACTCTTCGACGTCTACTCCTACACCGTCGACCCCGTCACCAAGCTGATCGACCTTGATCGGCTGCGCGAACAGGTGCGCGAGGTCCGCCCCCTCATCCTGCTGGCCGGCTACAGCGCCTACCCGCGTCGCATCAACTTCGCCAGGATGCGCGAGCTGGCAGACGAGGTGGGGGCCGTCTTCATGGTGGACATGGCGCACTTCGCCGGTCTGGTGGCGGGCAAGGTGTTCGCGGGCGACTACGACCCCGTGGCGCACGCGCACGTAGTCACTACCACCACCCACAAGACGCTGCGCGGCCCGCGCGGCGGCCTGGTGCTGTGCAAGGCCGAGTTCGCCGACTACGTGGACAAGGGCTGCCCGGCCATCCTGGGCGGGCCGCTGCCCCACGTCATCGCGGCCAAGGCGGTCGCCCTGCGCGAGGCCTCGGCGCCCTCGTTCCAGGCCTACGCCCACCGTATCGTGCAGAACTCCGCAACCCTGGCGGAGGCCTGCATGGCCGAGGGCCTGGAGGTGGTGACGGGCGGCAGCGACAACCATCTGCTGCTGGTCGACGTCGCGGCCACGTTCGGGCTGACCGGACGGCAGGCCGAGTCCGCCGTGCGCGAGTGCTCGATCACGCTCAACCGCAACGCCCTGCCGTTCGACGCCAACGGCCCCTGGTACACCAGCGGGCTGCGCATCGGCACGCCCGCCATCACCACGCTGGGCATGGGCGCCGACGAGATGCGCGAGATCGCGCGCGTGATCCGGCTGGTGCTGGCGCGCACACAACCGGCGCAGACCAAGAGCGGGTCGCTGAGCAAGGCCAAGTACGTGCTTGATCCCACAGTTGCGGAGGAGGCAAGGGGTCGTGTCGCGGCGCTGCTGGACCGCTACCCGGTGTACCCGGAACTGGACCTGGAGTTGCTGCTGTCCTCGACGCAAGGGTAACAGGAGACCCTCACCCCCGACCCCTCTCCCGTGCGCGGGAGAGGGGAGCAGGACGGCCCTCACCCCCGACCTATGACGACCCGACCGTTGGCTCTACCCACGGGCTAACGGTTTGGCGTGCTCTCTTTGAGCGGGAGAGGGGCGCTGTGTTACGTCGGCGAGGGGGCGTCGAGCAGCGTGGTGACGCCGCACGCGCCGCAGAGCGCGGCCAGAGCCAGGGAGACGCTCCCACTGTAGAATCCGACGACGATGGCGGCGGCCACCATGGCCAGGATGATGAAACGTAGCATGAACATGCGCGCACCTCGCTCTAGGTCATCCGTCCTAACGATATACCCTGGATCATAGAACATGTGACCTATAAATGCAAGGAGAAGTGAACGGTGAACATCGCCGTCTTCGCCGACGTACACGGCCGCATCCTGCTCGCCTTCAAGCTGTGCGCGCGCTGGCAGCGCGAGACGGGCCAACGCGTCGACCTCATGCTGCAGGCGGGCGACCTGGGAGCGTTTCCCGACCTCGCGCGCCTCGACCGCGCGACGCTCAAGCACGCCGCGCATGACCCGACCGAATTGGGCTTCCTCGACGACGTCGCGCGGTATCGGCCCGAGACCGCCGCCGTCCTCGACGAAACGACCTGCCCGTTGGTCTTCGTGCGCGGCAACCACGAGGATCACGCCTGGCTGGATGAGCTGGAGCAAGCCGCGGCAGGGCCGACGTTCCCCGTCGACGCGTACGGGCGCATCTTCTGCCTGCGCAGCGGTATGCCGTACACTGTCTCGGTAGGGACAGACGCCGTGTCCATCCTTGGCATTGGGCGCGTCGGACCTCCGGTGGGTGAGCAGGAGCCCGGGCACGCAAAGTACATCCAGCCACACGAGACGGAGCGATTGTTGGGTCTGGGCAAGAAGCCGTTTGACGTCCTGCTGACGCACGACGCGGCGCGCGACGCGGTGACGCCCGGCTACGGCATGCGAGAGATTCGTTTGGTCCTCGACGCGTACCGACCGCGGTACCATTTCTACGGGCACACCGGGCAGCCGTTCACGCACCGCCTCGACGCAAACGGCGCGACGGTGTCGTGCAAGATGGCGGACCTGCACTGGGATACGACGATGCGCGGACTGCTGCCCCCCGGCGCGATGGGCATACTACGGTGGAACGGTCGAGACGACCACGCTCTCGATGCGGTCGACGCGCCGTGGCTGCGGGACTACAGCGCCTACAGCTGGCGGTACAGCTAAGGAGGATCGGTGCTGACGGGTATTGTCGTGGTCCTCTTCGGGGTCGGGGGCATCGTCATAGGCGGGCTACAACTGGCGGGCGTCTTGCCGCGCGTGCGCCGCACGGGAGGAGCGTTCTCCGCGTACATGAACCTCGTGATGGGCGTGTTCCTGATCGTCTTGGGCGCGCTGCGGCTCAAAGGCCTCTTATAGTGGTTAGTGGCTAGTGACTAGTGGCTAGTTTTTCTAGTCACTAGCCACTAACCACTCGTGTGGATAAGGCCGTGCCGCCGTTGGGCGGCCGTGCTAGGGTGGTGAGCATGACCCTCGACCTTTTACAGATTGCCCCGCACGTGACCGCCATGGCCCGCGAGGTCGGCGTGCGCTGGCAGACGTTAGAGCGCCGCCGCGAACTGGCCCGCACGCTGCTGCACGCGTGGCACGATCGTCTGGACGAGTTGCAGGAGTTGGTGCGGCGCGAGCAACCCTGGCTGGTGGCCGAGCCGCTGGAGGATCTGCTCACGACACGGCCGGCGCCGGCTTTGCCCCCGGATATCACGGTCGTGGCCACCGACGGTAGCAGCATCGACCTGGACCGCCATGGCCTGGCGCAGTGCTACCTCATCAACGTCGGCGCCGCTGTCATCCGCTACGGCGCCCATCCCCGCGCGGAGCTCTCCGCCGCCGCCTCACTGTACTACCGCGACGAGGACCTCTACCTCGATAGTGGCGAGGGCTCTCGCATACCCGTGCAGGGCGCGCTGGTCGACCTCAAGCGCACCCTGGCCGAGCAGCAACGCGCGCTCGACCTCGCCCATGCCCTCACAGGCGACGGCATCCCGGTGGTGGTCGTGATGGACGGGACGCTGCTGCTCTGGCAGCTCAGCGGTCGTGCCGCCGAGGAGGAGTACGTGGCCGAGGCCATCGCCGAGTATGCCGCTGGGCTCGACCGTTTTCGCCAGCTGGGCATCCCCCTCTGCAGCCTCGTCAGTCGCCCCAACGGCCGCGAGGTGACCAATCTGCTGCGCCTCGCGGCCTGCCCCGACCCCCCGCAACTCTCACCCCCCGCCCCTCTCCCGCCGGCGGGAGAGGGGCGCAGCACGGCTACTAGCCCTGTCGCGGGAGAGAGGAGCAAGATGGTTTCCAGCCCTGCCGCGGGAGAGGGTGGCAGGATGGCTTCTATTCCCCAACTCGCCCTCCCGCTATGGGACGATGAAGATCGGGACGCTGCCCCTCACTTCCCTACCTCCTCTCCCTCAAGAGGCGAGGAGCAGCCCGTGCATGCGTGCGCCTCGTATCTTCCTCCCTCTCCCACGCGCGGGAGAGGGGCGGGAGGTGAGGGCCCCCGGTGCGTACGCGACCTGTTGGAGTCGCTGCCCGACCGTGTACTGCTGGACCACCTGCGTCCCGGCGATCGCTCGGCGCGCTTCGCCAGCCGCTCGCCCGTGCTGCGCCACTACGGCGACGGGCCCGAGGCGGGCATCGAATTCGTCTACCTGAATGCGGGAGCGGAGTTGGTGCGCCTGGAGATGCCGGCCTGGGTCGGCGCCGACGTGGCCACGCTCGACCTGGTGCATGCCGTGGTCCACGATGGCTGCCGACGGGGCTGGGGCTATCCCCCCGCCCTGGCCGAGGCGCACGAGCAGGCGGTGATCCGCGGCGGCGACCGCGACGCCTTTTTGCGCCTGGTCTCCGAGGCGCTGAATGGTGAGGGGCGGCCGGCCGAGGTTAGCCAGAAACAGTTGAGCAAGAATCGGCGCGCGGTATGAGCATGAACATAGACCTGGATATGGACGTAGACATCGTAGAGATAGAGATGGACGCGGCTGCCGCGCTGGACTTGAGCCTGGATATGGACGCGGACGTCGGCGTGAGCACTGGCGCAGACGGAGCGCCGTCCGGGAGAGGGAGGGCCGGGGACGCGACCAGGGTCGGCGAGATCATTGCCGTCTCCACCACCGGCTTTACGGCTGAGAGCTACAGGCTCAACGACGCCCCGCCGTTCGGCGCGCTGTTGCGCGTCGCTGGGCCGCGCTCCTCCGTCCTGACGGCCAGAAGCGAGCGGATGGGTCCGGCCATCGACTGCTACTACGCCCTCTGCTACGGGGTCGAGACGGGCTCGATCGAGCCGGGACGCCACGCCGTGGCCTGGGGGCGCTTCGAGGACGACGAGGACGACATCTACCGCCGCCAGCCGCAGCTCCAGCAGGTCCTGCGCACCACCTTCCAGGCCCTCCTGGTCGGCTACGAGGCTCTCACCCCCCCACCCCCTCTCCCTCTCTCTGCCGCGGGAGAGGGGGGGCAGCGCGTATCGGGAGGACTGCTGACGCGGCCTTCGTCAGCAGATCGGGACGGGCTTCCCTCCCCCACGACCGATCGGGACGGGCTTCCCTCCCCCACGACCGACCGGGACGGGCTTCCCTCCCCCACGACCGACCGGGACGGGCTCCCCTCTCCCACGACCGGTCGGGACAGGCTCCCCTCTCCCACGACCGGTCGGGACAGGCTCCTCTCTCCCGCGCACGGGAGAAGGATCGGGGGTGAGGGTTCCCGGGGTGAGGGACTCCAGCAGCGCGTCCCGCCGACACCGCCCCGCCTGCACGCGCTGGTCCACGTGGCCACGGCCGCCGAGGTGACGCGCTTCAACGGCTCGCTGACCTACCTGCGCCTGCTGCTGCGCACCGCCGTGCCCAACCCCGACGACTTTGTCGCCGCGACGATCACCCACGCCTACGAGGCGCTGGACCGCGACCGCGTCTTCCTTGTCGCGGCGGCCCGCGCCGTGGCCCGGCTGCTGGGGACGGAACACGATCGCGTGATGGCCATCCTGGAACTGCTCGACCATGAGTGACCTTATCGGGACAAGAGGGCTGGAGTTCCTCCAGTCCGCGCACGGTTCGCCGGCGCCGGCGGCGCCATTGGGGTTGATCACCCATGGCTCGCTGAGCGAGGGGCTGCAGCTCAAGCTGGAGCCCGGCTGCAGCGTCGAGGATATGCGGGTGGGCCGCTTCGTGGTCATCGAGGGGCGGCACAACCGCTTCTTCTGCCTGGTGACCGACATGGAGCTTGGCGCCACCAACGCGCGCGTGCTGCTCGACCCGCCCGTGGGCAACCGCCTCGCTGGCCAGGCGCTCGACGGCATCAGCACCTTCGGTCAGGTCGAGGTCACCCCGATGCTAATGATGCCGCTCGTTGCCCCCGCCACGGACGCCGGCGGCGCGTCCGCCGGGCCGGTCGTTCCCGAGTTGCAGCCCGTGCGCACCATCCCTGTCCACTTCTCGCCCGTCTTCGATGCGGTGGAGGCCGACGTGGCCGGCGTGTTCGGGCGCGAGGGCGGGACGCGCTTTGCCGTGGGCATGCCCCTCAACATGGACACCCCCGTCTGCATCAACCTGGAGCGGCTGGTCGAGCGCAGCAACGGCGTCTTCGGCAAGTCGGGCACCGGCAAGTCGTTCCTGACCCGCCTGCTGCTCAGCGGGGTCATCTCGTCCGACGTGGCCTCGGCGCTCGTCTTCGACATGCACTCCGAGTATGGCTGGGAGACGGCCAGCGAGGAGGGTGGATCGCAGGGCGCCGTCCTGCCGGGCCTGCGTCGCCTCTTCGGCACGCGCGTGCATGTCTACGGCCTTGACCGCGTCTCGGCGCGCGCCCGCGGCGTGCAGGTCGACGGCTACCTGGACATCGGGCTCAACGGTATCGAGATCGAGGACATTGCCCTGCTGCAGGACGAGTTGGGCCTCTCCAACGCCATGATCGACTCCTGCTACATCCTGCAGCGCCAGTTCGGAGAGTCCTGGCTGCGCACGCTGCTGGAGACCGAGCCCGAGTCGCTCAAGAACATGGCGGCGATGGGCGCGGCCAACGAGTCCAGCATCGCCGCGCTCTACCGCAAGCTCTCGCGGCTGCGCGGCTACGACTTTATCCAGGACCACCTGCCCCTGGGCAAGGGCGGCATCGACGAGTTGATGGGCTGGCTGGAGCGCGGCGAACACGTGGTCCTCGAGTTCGGCCGCTATCGCAACCCGCTCGTCTACATGCTGGTGGCCAACATCATCACGCGGCGCATCTACGCCGCCTGGGTCGAGCGCACCGAGCACTACCTGCTGACCAAGAACCCGGCCGACCAGCCTCGTCGCCTGGTGCTGTGCATCGAGGAGGCGCACAAGTTTCTCAGTCCGCAGGCGGCGCGCAACACTAGCTTCGGCGCCATTGCGCGCGAGATGCGCAAGTATAACGTGACGCTGCTGGTGGTCGACCAACGCCCCTCCGGCATCGACCCCGAGGTGGCCAGCCAGTTGGGCACGCGCCTGACCGCGCTGCTGACCGAGGAGAGCGACATCCGCGCCGTCTTCAGCGGCGTGGCGGGGGGCGACCAACTGCGTGGCGTGCTGGCCAGCCTGGACACCAAGAAGCAGGCGTTGATCCTGGGTCACGCCGTGCCGATGCCGGTGGTGGTGCGCGTGCGCGAGTACGATGAGGTCTTCTTCAAGGCCATGAAGCCGGCCGAGACAACGCGCCGCCCGGCCGGCATGGCCGCGCTGCAGGAGGCCTTCGGCTAGCCTGTATCAGTCGTGAGCGCGCCTCCTCGCCCTATGAGGGCGAAGGGAAGGGTTGTCCTCCGAGAATGGCATGGCTCTGCCACCCTATCTATCCTATACGGGACGGCGACCTATATCCTGTATACTATGTATGGCCATGCCGACGGGTGACGCGTCCGTGTCATCCTTCCATCCGCGCGGCCGCTTGATCCGCTATTCATCATCGACCATCCGCCCGGACGAGCCGTCCGCGTGGCGGATGGGACAACGGCAGACAGCAGTAATGGCGATAGGAGAACAGGGAACCCGATGCATACACGTCCGCATGCCCATGCGCACACCCACGCGCACACCCACGATCACACGACCCTCTGGCAGGGCGTCTGCACGTCCGAGGGGCACCGCATGAGGCGCTTCACGGTCAAGGCCTCGCTGCGCCAGATGCGCCGCCACGTCGGCGCGATGGGGCAGCCGCGCGTCTGGTGCGAGCACTGCAACGCCGACAGTTCGGTGCGCTGGGAGCGCGCGGAGCGCGACGGCGTGTCGATCACGTCATAGACCGGGGCCGGGCGCGCCACGGCGGCCCGCGCCGAATCCACGGCCTACAACGCGCGCCGCCGATGGTATAGACGCGGATCACACATCGACGGCACAAAGGGACAGAGAGGGGGACCAGCACGCTGGTCCCCCTCTCGCTGCGTCGACGCGGGGCGCCTTGCCTCCCGCTCAGCACCGCCTCCGGCTTATCACCCTTATCACCTTCCGGTCGCGGCAGGGTTTGTGAAAAGTCGCGGGGGCGTCCATGTCCTGGGAGCGCGGGCAGCTTGC